>Ga0187827_10000648_pt1 | contig 54021 bp, 53 predicted proteins | sample ETNtaG_39_FD_167969 | JGI IMG/M metagenome (GOLD analysis project Ga0187827, IMG submission 167969) | Marine microbial and viral communities from oxygen minimum zone, Eastern Pacific Ocean - ETNP2014_SV_150_PacBio MetaG (Illumina Assembly) | ecosystem: Environmental > Aquatic > Marine > Hypoxic...
TTCACCTCCAGCCACATCTCCTTCGTTAACAATTTTGGTCATTTTTTCTATGATTGACATATTTTTAAGCTCCTTTTACTATTATAAAATTTCCAACAGAATTATCTAACCGTATCTGTCTTACTGGTTTGTATTCTTCGGAGTTATACCATTCTAAAGCTTTTTCATAAGAAGGAAATTTAATCACTACAGTTCTAGGATATTTCCATTCTCCTTCAAAGCATTGGTATTCACCACCTCTTACTAAATATTCTCCACCAAATTTAGTAACAATATCAGTAACTTTTGCTAAATATTCTTTGTAGTCCTCAGGGTTAGTTACTTCAATTTGAGTTATTGCGTATCCTGTCATTTTTATTAACCCTTATAGATTAACTTTGCTCATTTCCCACATTTGAACATTTTCGACACATTCATCGAAAATAGGTTTTGCTATCGGATTATTACCTGAAGCGAACTTCTTCATTTCTTCTTCATTATGAACTGAGACTTTAAACATAACATAACTTTTATCTGGCGCTATTGCTGGAACTGTTTTTTCAACATGAGCAATAGTTTTTCTTACTGCCATTCCTTCATCTGATTGCATAAATCCCATGAATTTTTCAAATTTTCCTTCACCAGATTTAAGTTTTGCTATTGCAAGCATTTCTTTTTCCATATTTTCTCCTTTTTTTTATTAAAGTATATAGAACTAAATCCAGCTTGGAAATGGAAGACCTTTTTCTTGTAAAAACTTTTTATTAAACATCTTAGAGTTGTATTTATCTGATTTGTCACAAAGAATTGTAACAATAGTTTTTCCAGGACCCAATTCCATTCCTAATCTTATTGCTCCTGCAATATTTACACCACAACTTGTTCCTAAACTTAAACCTTCATTTTGAATTAAATCATAAAGAATAGGCAAGGATTCCTGATCACTTATTGAAAAAGCTCCATCTATTTTTGCTTCAGCAAAGTTTGCTGTAACCCTACTAGATCCAATTCCTTCTGTTATCGACCCACCTTCACTTTTTAATTCTCCATTTTTAATATAATTGTAAAGAGCCGAACCTGTTGGGTCTGATAAATAAATTTTTATATTTTTATTTTTTTCTTTTAAGTAACTACTAACTCCTCCAATTGTTCCCCCAGTTCCAGAAGAACAAACAAAGCCATCAACTTTACCATCGGTTTGGTTCCAAATTTCAAGTCCGGTTGTTTCGTAATGACCTTTAGTGTTAGCGGTATTATCAAATTGATTAGCCCAAACCACCCCATTGTTGTTTGAACTTCTTAATTCATCTGCCAGTCTTGCTGCAACTTTTACAAAATTTCCATCATCTTTATATGGTTTTGGTGGAACTAATTTTAATTCTGCTCCAATATTTTTAAGCATATCTTTTTTTTCTTGAGTTTGATTGTCATTCATTACAATTATAGTTTTATATCCAATTGAATTTCCAATTAAACACAAGCCAATACCAGTGTTTCCTGCAGTTCCTTCGACAATAATTCCACCTTTTGAAATTAATTTTTTATCTTGAGCATCTTTTATTAATGCAAGAGCAGCTCTATCTTTTACTGATCCTCCAGGGTTTTGGTATTCAGCTTTGCCGTAGATATTACATCCAGTTATTTCAGAAGCTGCTTTTAGTTTTATTAAAGGGGTATTGCCAATTCCTTCTATAAAGGCATTTTGAGAATTTTTCATTCGCCACTGCTTGGGGTTATACCGTAAGGTTTAAACTCTTCTGTTGTAGTTCCAACATTTTTAGCTGGTATTCCAACCATAACTGCATTTTCAGGAACATCTTTTGTTACAACTGCATTTGCACCAATTTTTGCATTTTTTCCAACTTCAATTGGACCTAAAACTTGCGCACCAGATCCAACTACCACATTATCTTTTAATGTTGGATGTCTTTTCATATCTCTTTGATTATTTGAGTCTATACTAGGAGAAATACCTCCCAACGTGACCATGTGATAGATAGTAACATTATCACCAATTTCTGAAGTTTCTCCAATAACAACCCCCATACCATGATCAATAAATAAATTTTTTCCAATTTTTGCTTTAGGATGAATTTCTATTCCAGTTAAAAATCTTGAAAACTGAGAAATCATTCTTGCAATGAGATGAAACTTTGCTACAGAAAAAAAATGCGCAATTTGGTGAAAAAAAACTGCTTTTACACTTGGATAAGTTAATATTATGCCTAACTTAGATTTCGCAGCAGGATCTCGATCAATAATAGATTGTAAATAATCATTCATAATTTAATTTTTTAATGAGGTTTAATTAAACTAATTACTAGTTGTTACAACAGCAATCAGTGCTAGAAGGTGAGCACACACAGTCTTTGCTTCCATCGCAACTGCAGTTTTCACAGTTACAGTTTTTACAATTACATTTAGGATTATCGCAAGACATAAAATAAATATAGATGTTCTTATAAAAATTACAATAACAATTTTGTCGCTTAATTTGTTTAATCTAATGTAAGACCTTTTATATTTGCAGGAACCGCAAAATCCATCATTTTAGGGTTTGCTAAATTTAGATTATCCATTATCTCAGCATATTCTTCAGCAGATTTTACTTGAAGTCGTGGGTTGTTATTTTTTTCATTTTCAATAGTGGAATATTTTTTTCCATTATAATCGTGAGCAGGGTAAACCAAAGTTTTTTCAGGTAACTTTAATAATTTATTGAATAAAGAGTCATAGGCATCATGTGAGTTACCACTCCGAAAATCGGTTCTTCCCGTAGCATTAATTAACAATATATCGCCAGTAAAAACTCTATCATTCATTAAAAAACTATAAGAGCAATCAGTATGACCAGGTGTATAAATTGACGTTAATTCTATATCTTCAATTTTAATTTTTTCATTGTCTTTGATGCGAATATCTAAAACTTCAGATTTAGATTGCTCACCCATAATTTTAGAACATCCAGTTCTCTTGCTAAGTTCGTTTAAACCAGAGATATGATCTGCATGAAGATGTGTATCTACTACTTTGACCAATTTTAAATTTAAATTTTTTAAAACTTTTATATATTTGTCTGTGTTATTGATGACAGGATCTATAATTAGCGCTTCGCGTCCTTTGCCACTGGATATAATATAGGTGTAAGTTGAAGATTTAGTATCGATTAATTGTTCAAATATCATTGGTTATAATAGACACTATTAAAAATTGCATAGCAAATCAATCTTGATATAAACGTTCTAAAAAATATTAAATTGATAGGAAAAAAATGACTTTAAAAATAAATAGTGTAGCTCCTGATTTTACAGCGGATACCTCTGAAGGAAAATTATCTTTTCACGAGTGGCTTGGCGATAGTTGGGGTATTTTATTTTCACATCCAAAAGACTTTACTCCAGTATGCACAACTGAACTTGGAGTATTGGCCAAAATGAAACCTGAGTTCGATAAAAGAAATGTTAAAGTTATGGGTTTAAGTGTGGATCCAGTATCTGACCACGTTAAATGGCTTGATGATATTAAAGATGTCTGTGGATTAAAACCAAACTATCCAATTGTTGCGGATGAAAAACTAGAAGTTGCAAAACTTTATAATATGTTAGAAGGTGATGCAGGAACAACATCTATGGGACGTACGGCAGTGGATAACGAAACAGTTAGAACCGTTTATGTTATTAGACCAGATAAAAGAATTGGTTTATTTTTAACATATCCAATGACAACTGGTCGAAACTTTCATGAGATATTAAGAACAATTGATTCAATGCAACGTACAGCAAAATACAAAATTGCTACACCGGCAGACTGGAAACCAGGTGAAAAAGTAATAATTGTTCCTAAAGTTACAAATGAAGAAGCAAAAAAAATATATCCAGACGGTTGGGAAACTATAAAACCTTATTTACGTAAAGTCTCAGACCCAGTAAAATAAATTTGGACCAAAAAAAATTAGATCAACAATTTCATCATTGGGAAGCTAGCTTCTTAAGTAAGTCTGAGATGTTTGGTCTAGAACCAAGCATAGCAGCGGTTAAAGCACTTAAAATTTTCAAAGAAAAAAATATTAAAAAAATTACCGAACTAGGAGCTGGTCTTGGTAGAGATACAATATTTTTCGCAAAAAATTCTATTTATGTTGAATCTTTAGATTACAGCAAAGCTTCAATTGAAAGTATTACTAACAAATCAATAAAACTAAACCTTGCAGAATTTATAAAACCAAAACTTTTTGATATTAGAGAAAAATTACCCTTCGAAGATAACTCTATAGATGGGTGTTTTTCTCATATGCTTTATTGTATGGCTTTGTCTAATTCCGATCTTGAAAATTTAAACAATGAAATTTGTAGAATATTAAAACCTGGAGGCATAAATATTTATACTGTTCGTCATACAGATGACGGAGATTATAAAAAAGGGATTCATAGAGGTGAAGATCTTTATGAAAATGATGGTTTTATTGTTCATTTTTTTTCTAAAGAAAAAGTAAATCAGTTATCAAAAGGTTTTGAGGTTTTAGAAGTTGAAAAATTTGAAGAAGGAAAATTTCCAAGAAAGCTTTTTATAGTTAAAAATAGAAAACTTTAATCTAAAGCAACTACCGCTGCAGCAATTGACGCCAATCTTGCCTGAGCTTCATCTGATCTACTTGTTATAACAATAGGTACTTTTCCACCTATAACGACACCTGCAGCACAAGCACCCATAAAATAAATCATCATTTTTACTAGGCTATTTCCTGTTTCTACACCTGGAACAAGCAATATATCTGCTTGGCCTGCAACAGTATTTTTTATTTCTTTAATTGCTGCAGATTTTTTTGAAATACTATTATCAAAAGCAAGCGGCCCAAAAACATCAGCATTTACATTTTCTTCTTTTGCAATTCTTGTAATTTCTTTAGCATCCATAGAACTTGGTATACTTTCCAAAACTTCTTCAGTTGCAGATAATACTGATACTTTAGGTCTTTTAATTCCAATCCGATTTGCAAAATCTACCCCATTTTTAAGTATATGCATTTTAGTTTTTATGCTTGGTAAAACGTTTAAAGCACCATCTGTAATAATTAGAGGAGAGCTTGTTTTATCTACAGTCATATGCCAAATATGACTCAATCTTTTTTTTCCAAGTAATTTGTGTTCCCTTTTAAAAACTTCTTTCATTAAAACATCTGTATGAATATGACCTTTAACTATAATTTTAATTTTTTCTGCAGCCGCTAATTTTGCAGCTACTGATGCAGTATTATTTTCAACTGTTTCGTTGATAATTTCGTATTTAGAAATATTCCATTTTAATTGTTCAGCACATTTTTGTATTTCATCTTTATTTCCAATAAATGTTGGAGTAATTAAATTTTCTTTAACAGCTACCATTGTCGAGTGCATTGGTAGAGGTTTTCCTGCATTTACTATTCCAGCAGTCACATCTTTTTTTTTCTTTGCAAATTTTAGCAAGTTATCTGGACAGAGAATTTCTTTATTTGATAGCATTTAACTTTTTTATGTCTTCTAATATATTTTTTTGAATGACAATACCTTTTTTTAAATTTTTCTTATATCTAGAGTTCATTCCTTGTCCAGGGTATAGAATTTCCTTAGCTCCTTTAATTTTTGGAAGTTTTTTTATTGTTCTAATGTTTTCTCTAATTCTTTTTATATAATTTTTTCCTACAAACAAATTTGGTTTTAAAACCAAAAACAAATGGCCCACATTTTGAGGGCCTGTAAAATCATCAAAAGGATCTTTAACTTTTCCTCCATGATTTGCTCCCGTCAAGACTCCGCTCATTATGTCTACCATCCATGCTAGTCCTGAACCTCTAAAACCAGCCATTGGAAGCTGAACTCCTTTCAATGCTTTTTTTGCATCTGTTGTTGGTTTTCCATATTTATCTAATGCTACACCTAAAGGAATTTTTTGTCCCAATTTTGCTGCTACTCTTATTTTTCCTCTATTAATTATTGACACAGAAGTGTCTAATATAAAAGGAACTTTATTTCCTGTTGGAGTTCCAAAACAAATTGGATTGGTGCCAAATAAACTTTTTCTAGCACCATAGGGAGCGATTGCTGGAGGAGCATTTGTGAAACACAAAACCAACAAATTTTTTTTAACAGCTTGTTCTGCGTAAAAACTAGACAAGCCATAATGACCACTATTTTTAATGGCTACCAATCCAATTCCAGTTTTTTTTGCATTTTTAATTGCAACTTTAATTCCAATATCTGCGGCAATAAAACCAATGGCGTTATCTCCATTGATATGGGCAATTGATTTAGATATTTTTTTAATTTTTATTTTTGGTTTTGGATTAATAATTTTTTTTTTAATTCTTTCACAATACATATTTAATCTAGCAAAACCATGAGAAGGTGCACCAACTAATTCGGCTTTTATTAGATAATCAGCACAAATTTTTGCATGATTTTTACTTAACTTAAAATTAATAAAAATGTTTTTTATTATTTTCTTGATTTTTAAATGGTTCACAATTTAATATTTATTTTAAAAAACAATTTATAAATTAACAACTGCTTATACAACTTAAAGTTTGATAGTTAAATTTTAATAAAAATAACATTTTTTTGGTTTATTGAAGTTTTTATTTGACTTAAATCATTGTTAAATAATAAAATACATTTAACTGTTATGATTTTGATTAGAAATTGAGCAAAGCTTTGGATATTCTAATTAAGTTTGTCGGTACAATTGGTTTACTAATGGAATGTTAAATAGACTTGAAATAAATTTTTATGGATAAAATTATATTTGATTTAAGGGTACCTGTTAAAGATGATGTAAAAGAATATATAAAATTTTTAGCAGATCCAGAAATTTCTATATGGTTGGAAGACGAAGTCCAAAATGAAATTAATTTTTTAAATATAGAAAATTATGTACTAAACGGTTGGTTTAGATGGTCATTAGTATATGAAAAAAAATTTATTGGAATTTCTGGTTTAGATTTAATTGATTTTAAAAAAAATGTAGCAAGATTTTTTATTGTAATTGGTGAAAAAAAACTTTGGGGAAAAGGCATAGGAACGGAAGTAATAAAAAAAGTTGTTAAACATGGATTCGAAAAATTAAATCTAAGAAAAATTTGTTCTGATTTTTTAACTCCCAATGAAGCAGTAAAAATTATTCACTTAAAATCAGGTTTTAAAATTGACGGACTGGTAAGAAAAGAATCATTTAGAAATGGAAAATGGGTGGATAGAGAAATTTTATCAATTTTTAAAGAAGAATTTAAATACACCTTATAGTTGTATTTGTTTATGTATAACAATTTTATGTAAATCAATTTAACTCATTTAGCTTATGCTTAATTAAAGACTAGAGTTAAGTGAAAAAATATGTTTTAAATAAAATTAAGTTTATGGAACAGATAATGATAAAAATAAATTTTTTCTTTCGCTATTTTATAGTTATTTTATTCACACTTTTTCTAACTATTTCTGTTTCTATATCTGCTAAAGAAGAAAAAGAAGAAGGCGATAAGTTTAAAGAGCCAAAAGATATTAAAGCCTTAGCCTCGAAAGCAGAGTCTTTATTCTCGGCTGGAGACTGGACAGGTACCAGAAAGTATTTGTACCAATATTTGGGTAATTTTGAAGCTCCAGATAAAAGTAAAAAAAAAGAGTACGAAGACTATAAAGCAGCATTGACATGGTACGGTTGGTCCAATTTCGTACTTGATAATTATTATGGCTCAATGGCCACATTTAGAAGATTAGATGAGCTTAGATCAGAAAAACCAAAGGATGATTTTAATGGTTATTTAGGAATTGCTTGGAATAGTGTTAAATTAAATGATTTTAAAACAGGTATTGAATATGCGGAGAAAGCTATTGAGGTTGGTGATAACTCACTGAATTGGCAAGCTTATGATACATTGGCTTGGATAGCTATTAAAGAGCAGAGATATGATGATGCAAAAGACTTTATAAAGAAAGCAGACACAGCAACTAATAAAAAATGGCAAGTTAAGTTAAAAGATTCCGCAATTACCGGTGGCTGGGTAAGTGTTTTTGAAAATGATTGGAAAAAAGCTGTCAAAAATTTTAAGGCAGGCTTAAATAGAGATAAAAAATGTTTCTTTTGCAACGATGGTCTTGCAAGATTTCATATCGCAGAGGCAGCAAAATATTTAAAAGAAAAAGACGAAAAAAAAGCAAAAAAAGAATATCAAAAAGCTTTAAAGCAAGCTTTAAAAGGTGCTAGAGTTGTAAGGCACAACAGTGGTTTAGTAACTTTGGTTGATACTGCTCTTTACGGCATCGGAGATACGAAAGTTACAGTAAAAACTTACCAAGCACTAGCAAAAAAATGGAAAAAAGACCCTTTGTATTTCGCAAAATTAGGATACGCTTATATGGGTTCCAAAGAATATAATAAAGCAGAAGAACAATTTAAAGAAGCACTAAAAAGACAACCAGGATATTATTTAGCAACCTCTGGACTTTCAGGTTTAAAATTTGCAAAGAGAATTTTAGTAAAAGATGGCTGGGAACTATACTACAAAGGAAAATATAAAGAAGGACAAAGTTCCTGCGAAGGAAAAATTAAGGAGGCAGAAAAAGATAAAAATCCTGCCGCACACGATTGTATAGGATGGAATTTGTTGGCACAACAAAAATATAATGATGCAGCTAATTCATTTAAATCTGCTTTAAAAGTAGATCCTACCTTTTATTTTTCGTCAAGTGGATTACAAACAGCCCAAAGATACCAATTAGTAAATTATAATGAAGCATGGTCTTTAATTAATGTTGGAAGTTTTGATAGAGCCGAAGAAAGATTAAAAAAAGCAGAAACTAAAGTTGATGCAGATTTGAAATTTTTAATTGATGATGCAAGAGCGTGGATTAAATTTTACAAAAAAGATTATAAAGGCGCTAAAGCAGATTTCGATAAAATAGTTAAAGCTAATGATAAAGCATATGGTTCTTATAAAGGGTTAGCTTATATATCGATGGAAAAGAAAGATTTTGCTAAAGCAGCAGAAGACTTAACAAAATCATTAAACCTTAACCCTTATCAAGCCGTAGGAGATTACATATATCCAGTAAATAAAATGCAAGAGGCTGGCCAATGGGAGAAATCTAAATATATACTAGAACTTGGACAAAGAATTTATCCTTATTCTGCAGATATACAGTATTTATTAGCTAAAGCTTACAAAGAATTAAAAGACGTAACAACCGCTGAACAAAAACTTGTAATAGCTGCTTCTCTAGCGCCTGCTTATATGGAACCTGTAGTTGATAAATTAAGTTTGTCACCTAAAAATATAAAAGACGCGTATTATTCAATAGGGTGGTCTATGTATTATATAGGTAAATTTGATAATGCAGAAAAAAGATTCAAAAAATATTTTGATAATGGCGGAAATTATTATGTTGCTTATAACGGTTTGGGATTAACTAAACTTTATCAAAAAAAATATTCTGAATCTGAAAAATATTTTAATAAAGCAATGGAAGTGAGAAAAAGTACAGAAGGATTAGAAGAGTTAGAATATTTAGATGCAGAAGCTTATTCAGGTTTAGGCTGGGCGAAATATAACCAAGATAAATTTAAAGATGCTAAAAAATATTTTGATACAGCACTAGAAAAATGGCCATACTATATAAAAGCTACTAGCGGATTAAATACATTGCAGTATAGAAAAAGAGATATAGTCCAAGATGGTTGGAAGATTTATTATGAAGCCTTTAAAGAAAAAACAGCAGAAGATGCTAAGGCAAGATATAAGGAAGCTTTAGATTCTTGTTCTGCTAAACTAGCAGAAGCGGAAAAAGCAAAAAATCCTGCAGCTCAAGATTGTGTTGGATGGATGAATTTGGCACTTGAAAAAAGTGCTGATGCGAAAAAAGCATTCGAAACAGCTTTAAAAATTGATAAAACGTTTTGGTATTCAAGTTCTGGACTTATACAGGCCAAGAGATCGGGTTATACTTTATACAATAAAGCATTTTATTTAGCCAATAGTAGCTTGTACATAGAAGACGATGCAAAACGTGAAGAACAACTAAACAAAGCATCTGACTTATTTAAAAAATCAAGAAACGAAATTAAAGAAGAAGATTGGAAATGGTTAGTTGATGATGGTGAAGCTTGGGTTGCTTACTATAGAAAAGACTATGACACTGCTAAAAAAGGTTTTGAAACAGTTATAAAAAAACAAGAAAAAGCTTATCTATCATTTAGAGGACTTTCATATGTTGCTGCGGCTCAGGAAAAATGGGAAGATTCAGGAAAAAATCTTTATAAATCTTTGACTTTAGCTCCATATCAAGGAGTTGGCATATATACTTTCGTCACAACAAAACTTATCGAAAACGAAAAATTTAAGAATGCAAAAGAAATACTGGAGTTTGGGGAAAAAGTTTATCCATATTCAGGAGATATCCAATACTTGTTGGCGAAAACTTATTTAGGATTAAAAGATAAAGAAAAGGCAACTAAAAAAGCAGTTATAGCAGCAGCACTAGCACCCGCATATATTGACCCAGTCTATGATGATCTTGGTATAGACGAGAAAAAATCTTTAGGCGCTTATTATAATATGGGATGGGGAACATATTTTGCAAAAAACAACGAACAAGCTATAAAAAGATTTGATCAATATTTAAAAAATGGCGGAGAATCGAAAAATGCTGAAAGAGGAAAAGCTTTTGCGTTATTTAGATTAGGAAAAGATGATGAAGCAAAACCAATTCTTGAAAGTATGATAAAATTAGAAGATGAAAAAAAATTGCTTGCAATAACTGAAGTAGTGCCAATACCAGGCACAGATCCACCTAAGCAATGGACAGTTGTGTACGATTCAAGGTCTACACTGGGTTGGTTGCATTATAGAAACGAAGAATATAACAAGGCAATTCAATATTTTACAGAAACTTTGGATAAATATCCTTTCTTAATAGATGCACTTACTGGCATGGGATATGTTAAGCTGAAACAAAACGATAATAAAGCAGCAGAAAAATTCTTTATAGATGCTCTTAAGTTATCGCCTTATTATCCAGATGCTATTGCAGGCTATAATAAAGCAACTGGTAAAAAGACAGATTCTTAAACGGACTGGACTTCTTCATGAATCCAAACACAAAGTGGTCTTTAAAGAAAGACGCTTATATAGAATTAGATCCAGATGGAAATTCAGGAGTTTTAATAGATACTAATACAGCAAACTATTGTTCTTTTAATAAAAATGCTTTGTTGATTTTAAGAAAATTAAAAAAAGGTAAAGCCACGATTTCTGCCTTAACTAAAGAAATTACAAATAAAAACTCTGTAAGTTTATCGGTAGCCAGAAAAGATGTTTCTGTTTTTTTAACAAAATTGAAAAATATGAATTTAATTAATGAATAAAAATAATGAAGTAAGAGTTGCGATCACAGGTTTTGGTGGTTTAGATAATTCTGAACCAGGTACAGCAGTTGCTAGAGCACTTAAGACTGGATGGGAAGGAAAAATTTCTATAGATGCATTGGGTTATGATCCATGGATGACAGGTGCTTTTTCACCTGGTTTAATAGACAATATTCACATTTTACCAGCATTAGCAGATGGTGATCATGCGATACTTGAAAGAATTGTTGAAATTAATGAAAAAAGAAAATTTGATGTAATTATACCCACCTTAGAACTTGAAATTTCAGTTTTATCAAGACTTGAAGAAAGGCTAAAAAGCAAAGGTATTAAAGTTTTAGTTCCTTCTTATGAACATATTAATATGGTTACAAAAACTTTATTACCATATTTTTGTTACAGAAATAAAATACCTACACCAATTACTCTGCATGTTCCAAATGTAAATGATGTTCCATTTCATGCAAATCAATTTACATATCCAATAATGGTAAAAGGTGTTGTGGCCTCTGCGCAGAAAGTAGATAATTGGTCTGATGCTTTGTTTTACGCAAGAAAATTTAATTCAAGGTGGGGAGGTGGAGCAATTCTACAAGAAAAGATTGAAGGTGAAGAATTTGATGTTTCAATAGTTGCAAGGAACAATGAAAGTTGTGCAAGTATTCTTGCTATGAAAAAACTTGGTATTAATCAAAAAGGAAAAGGAGTTATTGGGTCCCCAGTAAATGATCCAGAGTTAATAAAACATTCATTAAAAATATTAAAAAAACTCCATTGGAAAGGTCCATTAGAACTAGAATATGTTAAATCTAATAACACTAATAAATACATATTGTTAGAAATAAATCCTAGGTTCCCATCATGGATTCTACTTTCACATTTTTCTGGAATTAATCAACCAGTAACATTATTAAAAGAAATTTTAAAACCAAATTCTCCAATTAGAAATGTAACTAATATGAAAAAAGCGTTTGTTAGAAATATTGAGGAAATCACACTACCTTTTGAAAAAATTAAGAAACTTACATCTCATAAAAGTTTAAAAGTTAAACAAAACAATTTTCAAAAAAAACATACGATAAGAAAAAAGAATAATGCTAAAAATTTACCAAGTATAGCTATAAGTGGAATTAGTACATTCGATTATGTTATGCCTGGATTAGGTTATGCTAAAGCTATTTCTAAAAGTAATGAAATTGGTAACATTTATGGTCTCGCGTATGGACCATATGATACTGGAATTGTTCGAACTGATCTTTTTAATAAAATTTTTTTATTTAAAGATATAAGTTCTAAAAAAATACTTTTAAGTAGAATTTTAGAAATAAATAAATCAAATAAAATAGATCTTATAATTCCATCATTAGACTCTGAATTAAAAAGTTATATTGAAATTCAAGATGAATTAAAAAAAAATCATATAACAACTTTACTACCATCTCTAAAAGCATTTAAAAAATCAAAAGATATTATTGGTTTAAATAATCATAAAGGTGAAGTCAGAGAAGGATTCACTATTCCAAAAACTATAAGGTCAGATTCAATTGAAAGTTTTAGACAGGTTTCTAAATCTATAGGTTATCCATTTGTTGCTAAAGGAGTAATAAATGATTTTGCAGCGAATCCTGTTACCATATACAACAAACATCAAATACCATACGTTTGGGAATATTTTGACTCTGCAGGATTTGAATATGTCATTTCAAAAAAATTTTTTAAAGGGGAAGAATTTTCTATTACCGGAGTTTGTGACAGAGATAATAATCTTGTAGGAAACTTAACAATAAAAAAATTATTGACTTGTGAGAGAGGTAACACCTGGGCTGCTAGAAAAATTTCTTTACCAAAGTTAGAAAATGAATTTAAAAAAATATTGAAGGAAATAAATTGGATTGGACCAATAGAATTTGAGTTTATTAGAGATAGTTTTGATGAAGAGTTTAAATTGATTGAAATCAATTGTCGTTTTCCAGCATGGATAAGTTATGCAAAAGATGTAGGATATAATTTACCAAAAATTTGTACAGATTTAGCGTTGTCAAAAAAAATTAATGATTTTTATAATGATAAAGATTTGATTTTTATGAGAAATTGCTTGGAATTAGATACAGATATGATTAAATTTGGAAAATTTTTGAAACAACAGTCTTTGTAAAATGAAAAAAAATATATATGAAGCACCTAGCATTGAATTAGTACAGATTAGTACAATAGGTAAACATAGCATATTAAATATGGGAACTTCTTCGGTTTTCGAAGAAGTTGACGATGTTGAAAAACTTTTAAATGAATATGGTTCACCTTTATTTTTACTTTCAGAAAAAAAATTAAGAAATAAATATAATGAATTTAAAGATGCTTTTACAGAAGAAGGCATCGAAACAATAATTGGCTACTCTTACAAAACAAATTATTTACCTGCGCTTTGTTCAATTTTAAAAGAGGAAGGAGCTTGGGCTGAAGTAGTGGCCGATATGGAATATAAATTAGCAAGATCATTAAATGTTCCTGGTTCTAAAATAATATTTAATGGATGCTATAAAACTGAGGCTGAATTAAATAAAGCAGTTAGTGAAGATGCTTTAATAAATATAGATAGCTTTAATGAATTAGAATTATTAGATAGCGTTGCCGAAAAATTAGGCAAAAAAGCAAGAACAGGTATAAGAGTTAATTTTGTGATGGGCAATATGCCTTGGACAAAATTTGGATTTAATTATGAATCTGGAGAGGCCAAAGAAGTTTTAGAAAAAATATCAAAGAAAAAGAATATTAAATTTGAGGCAATTCATAACCATTCGGGAACATTTAATGTTGATCCAAAAATGTATTCAAAATCTACAAGAATAATTATTGAACTTGCTGAATATGCAAAAAAGTTAGGATTGAATACGAAAATCATTGATGTAGGTGGTGGATTTCCTTCATCAAATAAACTTAAACCTCAATATGATATTCCAGGGGGAAGCAAATATAACGAAACCACATTACAACAGTTTTCCAGCGCAATTATGCGTCACCTAAAAAAGGCTAAACATTTATTTAATAATGGAAAGCCGATTTTAATTTTAGAACCAGGTAGAGCAGTTGTAGATGAAGCTATGCAACTTATTTCAAAAGTGGTATCAAAAAAAAAAGATGCTAAAGGCAATCATAGTGTCGTGATGGATGCTGGAGTAAATATTTTGCCTACAGCATTTTGGTACGATTTTGAACCAAAGTTAGCAAACAAATTAAACGGCGCAAATAGTAATTTAAATCGCAAAAACAAAAAAAATGGTAGTGATTATAATAGATCTGTGAAAATGTACGGACCATTATGTATGCAAATTGATTCAATCAATGAGTCAGTTAGTTTGCCTTCTGTAGAATTAGGAGACATCATAGTTTTTTCAAATGTAGGCGCTTATAATTTAACTCAATCTACGCAATTTATTCAAACAAGGCCAGCAGTTGTACTTCTCGGACCTAATGGTATTGAGCTTATAAGAAGAAAAGAAACATGGAGGGATATTTTTAATTTAGACACACTCCCTAAAAGGCTAGGCAAGTCTAATGGTGCGTATTAAGAATTGGCATCAGGCAATTATTTTAGGAATAGCTCAAATAGCATTTTCAGAAAAAATTTTATCAGGTTATTTAATTTTTTTTTCTATTTTAGTAATTAGCCCGTTAAGTGCTTTAGGGTGTTTAGTTGGAAGTATTATTGGCAATATCATATTTCAATTAATAAAGAACGATTTAAATGATCATTTATTTTCTAAAGGATTTTATGGGTATGCGTCAGGTATTTTAGGAATCATAATTGGGGGATACCTAGGTCTTGATAAATATTATATAACTATTTTTTTTATAGGTATAATTTTTTGCTCTTTTTTTGATTATTTTTTAAAAAAAAATTTTATAAAATTTCAGTTACCTACGCTAGCTACATCATCAATCATATCTGCGTGGATAATTTATTTTATTCTTAAAAAAAATGGTATGGATTTTTGGATTTTTTTATACATTTTTCCATTTGATGATATTAGTAGATACCTGTGCATTATTGGTGTTTTTTTATCTTTGTTTATTACAAATACAAAAGCAACAGTTTTAACAGTTTTTTTTGCATTATTATCAATTTATTTTTGTAATAAATTTATGAACCTATCATTAAATGAATCTTCTGGATTGTGGGCATTCACCGTCTCAACTACAACTTTTATTTCATCAATTTTTTTTTTACAATTTGGAATATTTGGAATTTTAATCGTATTTTTAACATCTGTTCTTAGCTCAGCTATATGGTTTTTTTGGATTACTTTAAATTTTTGGGAAATAATACCACCAATTATAGCACCGTTTACTTTAACCATTATGCTAGTTTCATTAATTATGCATAAAATATTTGGACCAATTATTTACCATCCCAATATTTGGAATGCTATAGAAAAAATTAAAAAAGTTAAAAAAAACATATGTGTTCTAACCGGCGCAGGAACCAGTACCCCCTCTGGCATACCGGATTATGTTTCTGGTGAGTGGATTGATAAATCAAAAAATATATCTGATTATGATTTTGAAAATTTTTTGAAAAAAAAAATATCCAGAAAAGCTTACTGGGAAGTTTGTTACAAATTTTTTAAAATTTCTAATAATGCAAAACCAAATACCATTCATAAAGTACTATCAAAATTGGAAGAAAAAAAAATCGTAAATTCAATAATCACTCAAAATGTTGATGGATTGCATCAATTATCAGGATCAAAAAATGTTATTGAATTACATGGAAATATTTCAAAATCTTCGTGTCTTAAGTGTAATAAAAGTTTTACTTGGTCCAAATTAAATAAATTATGGAGAAAAAAGGACATTTTATGCGATTGTAATAACTTTGTTAAACCTTCTGTAATTGCAATGAAACAAGATTTAAACCCAATTGTTTGGAAAAGAGCTAGAGATTCTATTAAAAATTCAAAATTATTATTGATACTAGGAACTCAGCTTGCAATTTCATCCGCTATAACGTTAGTTAATGATGCAAGAAAAAAAGGAAAGCTAGTTATTGTTATTAATAATAGTTCTATTGCAATTCCATTAAAAAAAAATGAAATTATTTTATATTATCCTATTGAAAAATTTTTTAAAATATTGTCAGTAATTAAATTTTTATAATATAAATATTAATTAGTTATTCCAAAAAGGACATTTGCTTATTGCAAAGAGATGTTTTTTTAAGTTATCGTTTAGTTTAAATGTGGTTATAGACATTCCAGCCATTTCCATGGATGTTGCGTATCTTCCAATATAAGACTTTAAATTATTAATTTTTGAACTAGATAAATTTTCATTTACTCTTTTTGATATTATATATAACTCTTCTAATGGAGTAGCTCCCAAACTGTTAATCATTAGACCGATATTATCATTAGCTTTTAACTTTGAGTCATTAATTATCCTTTTATATAGGTCATCAACTAAATCATTTGCAGGTTTTAGTTTTTCTCTCTTTATTCCAGGTTCGCCATGAATACCCATTCCAATTTCTATTTCATCATTACCTATTTCAAACGTAGGTTTACCTACCTCAGGCAAAATACATGGAGACAAAGCAACACCGAGAGTTCTAATATTATTATTAGCTTCGGATGCAATTTTAAACGTTTCATCTAGTAATGCTCCGGTTTCAGCAATTGCCCCTGCAATTTTGAATACAAAAATTATACCTGCAATTCCTCTTCTTTTTGATTTTTCTTCCTCATTAGCACTTGCAATATCATCAGCAACAATTACTGTTTTTGTTTTAATTCCTTCAGATTCAACCATTTCACAAGCCATTTCAAAATTCATTACATCTCCACCATAATTACCTAAAATACATAAAACACCATTACCATTATCAGCATTTTTTATTGCTGATATCATTTGTTCAACCGAAGGTGATGCAAATACTGATCCTATAGCGCATGCATCTAAAAATCCTTTTCCGATATATCCAGTAAAAACTGGAAGATGACCTGATCCACCTCCAGTAACTATTCCAACTTTATTCGAAGCCTTTGTAGCTCTTGTGATTACTCTTTTATTATCTGGTGCAAATGCATAAACATCAGGATGTGATTTAACCAATCCTTCAATAGATTCTTCAACAAAGTCACCTGGTTTATTAATTATCTTTTTCATGCAATATTATTATGAATATATTAAAGTATATTTTTCTATGATTACACCATTTAAAATAAATATTTCCAATAAAATAATTGAGAATATTAACAAAAAAGTTGCAAACTATCCTTGGCACGAAATGCCAGATGATGGTGGATGGAAATATGGAACCAACCTTGATTATATGAAAGAAATTTCAAAATACTGGGTAGATAAATTTGATTGGAAAAAAACTGAAGAAAAAATAAATAAATTTCAAAATTTTAAATCAAATATTCATGGTATTGATATTCACTTTATTTATGAAAAAGGAAGTGGATCTAGTCCAAAACCATTATTATTGAGTCATGGTTGGCCTGGATCAATTATAGAGTTTTTACATATTATAGATAAATTAGCTCATCCTGAAAAATATGGAGGAAAAGTAGAAGATGCTTTTGATGTTGTAGTGCCTTCTCTGCCTGGTTTTGGATTTTCTGGTAGACCCTCAAGACCAATTGGTCCAAGAAAAATAGCATCAATTTTCAATTCTTTAATGACAGAAATTCTTGGTTATAAAAAATATATAGCACAAGGTGGAGATTTTGGTGGAACAATAACAACATGGCTTGCTTATGATTTTCCAAAAAAGTGTGCAGGAATACATGTTAATATTTTAATTATTCGTCACCCTGATGGACCACAAACAGATGAAGAAAAAAAGTGGCAAGAAAGATTTATAAAAGAACAAAGAATTGAAGACGGTTATAGGGTACAACAAGCAACAAAACCTCAAACATTAAGCTACGCTATGATGGATAGTCCAGTAGGCGTAGCAGCATGGATAATTGAAAAAATGCATGGTTGGTCTGATATTAAAAATAACAATATTGAAAGCGTTCATTCAAAAGACACTTTATTATCAAACATAATGGTTTATTTGGTTACAAAAACTTTTAACACCGCTTCTTGGATTTATTTTGGAAGAAGAGAGGAGGGTGGCAGAAGTCTTCCAAAGGAAAACTTGCCTTTAAAAGTGCCAACTGCTGTGGCTTTATTTCCAAAAGAATTTTTGAAATGGGCGCCAAGATCTTATGTTGAAAGAATTTATAATGTACAACGTTGGACTGAAATGTCAAAAGGTGGACACTTCGCAGCTTTAGAACAACCGGACTTATTAGTCAAAGATATAAGAGATTTTGCTAATTCATTATGAGTTTATTAGAGTTTATAAAAAAATCACCAAAAGCTGAATTGCATTTACATATAGAAGGAACCTTGGAGCCTGAACTAATGTTTACACTAGCCAAAAGAAACAATGTTGAAATTTCATTTAAAGATATTGATGATGTTAAAAAAGCTTATAATTTTAGCAATTTAGATTCTTTTTTAAAAATATATTATCAAGGAACAAAAGTATTAATAGAAGAAAAAGATTTTTTTGATCTTACTTGGGCTTATGCATTAAAATGCAAAGAAGACAATATAGTCCATACAGAAATTTTTTTTGACCCTCAAATTCATACAGATAGAAGAATTGATTTTGATATCGTCATAAATGGAATTTACAAAGCTCTTCAAAAAGCTGAAAAAGAATTTGGTTTGAGTTTTAAAATTATCATGTGTTTTCTAAGACATTTAGATGAAAAAGAGGGTTTTAAAATTTTAGAAAAAGCCTTGGCTCATAAAGATAAGATTTTTGGAGTTGGATTAGACTCCTCAGAGATGGACAATCCTCCAAGCAAATTTGAAAAATTATTTAAAAAAGCAGAAGAAAATAACTTTATAACTGTTGCTCATGCAGGTGAAGAAGGACCGCCCGAATATATATGGGAAGCTTTAAACTTTCTTAATGTAAAAAGAATCGATCATGGAGTTCAGTGTCTTAAAGACGAAGAATTAGTAGAAAAATTAGCTAAAAACCAAATTCCTTTAACAGTTTGCCCTCTTTCAAATATAAAATTACGAGTATTTAATAAATTAGAAGATCATAATTTAAAGAAAATGTTGGATAAAAAATTAATGGTTATGGTGAATTCAGATGATCCAGCTTATTTTGGGGGTTATTTAAATAAAAATTTAATTGAAACGCAATCAGCTTTGAATCTTTCACAAGGTGAAGTAAAAACATTACTTATTAACTCATTTAAATCCTCTTTTTTAAATGAAGAAAAAAAGAGAGAATGGATTTCTAAAGTTTAAAATTTCATTCCTTTTTTCTTGAGCTTAGGTTAATATTAAAAATGATTATTTGGATTGCAAGTTACCCAAAAAGTGGAAATACATGGCTTAGATTACTAATTTCAAACTATTTATGGTCTAATGATTTAAATTTATTTAGCAATCTTAAATATATACAAAGATTCCCCAATAAAAAATTTTTTGAAGGAATAATACATGAAGATGAATTAAAAAAAAATGACATGAAAATATTTAAACATTTTATAACTGCTCAAGAAAAAATAAATCTAAACAATGAATTAAATATATTAAAAACACATAATTTTGCTGGATCTATATTTGGTTATCCCTTTACAAATTCTGAAAATTCTTGTGGTGCAATTTGTATAATTCGCGACCCTAGATCTGTTGTAGTGTCCCATGCATATCATCATGGTTTTGATTTTGAAAAATCTACCAATAGAATATTAGATAAAACAGTCATAGCTTTTAATGATGGGTATTTAGAGGCTAGACTATCTTGGAATGTTCACTATTCATCTTGGAAAAAAATAAATATACCGAAAATTATATTAAGATATGAAGATTTAATTGATGACCCATATAATAATTTTTTAAAAATCCTTGAATTTATTAGCCAATTTAAAAAAATCGATATAGATGAAAATAAAATTAATAATGTAATAAAAAAATGTACTTTTAAACAAGTTTCTGACAATGAAAAAAAATTTGGATTTGTTGAAAGAAAAGGAAAAGAAAATTTTTTTAGAAAAGGTTTAGTTGATGAATGGAAAGTAGTTTTAAAAAAAGATTTAATTCAAAAAATTGAGAAAGAATTTTATAAAGAGATGAGAGAATTAAAATATTTGTAAATTTTTTTTAAAATAGCAAGTTTAAGTATTTTCTTAACTAATGATTTAATGAAGTTTCTTTGAAAATTTTTTCTCAATAAATGGTGAAACAAACTTGTCTTCGCTAATCATTTTATAACTATTATCGCCAATAAATTTTGCATAACATAGCCAATTCCTAATTGTTAAAATATCATTGAGAGTGATTCCAAAAATTGTTTCTCTATTAAGTTTGTGATTAATTAAATATGGAAATTTACCATCCAGTAAATCTTCCTTTTCTTCCCAATTTTCTTCATATTTCATCAAATTACTCTTGTAATCTTTATACACTGGATAAGCCATACCAAATTCAGTGCAACCCCTTTTAATATTTATGCTTATATTTTCATTTATGGTTTTATCAATTATGACTTTTAATTTTTTGAAGATTGATTCTGCTTCATCTAAACTTGAACAATATACTAAGGATTTATATGTACCTTCTATATTTGGTCTTAGCTCTATCATGCATTTTCTAATATTGTTATTTTTCAATTTTATAGAGTCAAATAAAATATAGATTTTGACCAAATCAATCACTTTTTCAGGTTCAATAATTATTTTGTAACATCCAAAGCAATTTTTTGGAACAATATTATAATCGTTAAATATTTTTTTATGCCTTTTACAACTTAAATCTTTATCATTTCGTCTGTATATTTGATAATAATTGAAAATTATATTTTCTAAGTTGCTATTTATAATTTTATTTGCTTTTTCAAAAGTAATTTTAACAGTCTCATCAGTGATTTTAGTATTTAAGTCAAAGTCAAACTTTAATTTTTGTAATTCATTGTTTGCATAGATATATTTGTTATTTTGATTTTTGTTATACTTAACATTTGTTAATACTTTAATTAAATTTTCATAAGCTTCTATATTTTTCGAATTATAATTTAAAGCTTTTACAAAATATTCAACTGATTCGTTTTTGTTTCCAATATTTTTTAAAGCTAGACCTAAGTTATTATAAGCTTCAGAAAGATTTGGACTTAATTCGATAGTTTTTTTGTAGTCTATAATTGCTTTTTGAAAATCTTGAATTTCACTATAGGCAATGCCTCTATTTAAGTAAGCTTGATACAAATCATTCTTTATCGCAATTGCATTTGTAAAACTTTCTATAGATTTTTCATAATCTTTTAAAGATAAGTAAACAATTCCATTTAAATTATGAAGTATAGGGTTGTTATTTTGTTCGAACAATAAAATTTTAATACTTCCAAGTGCTTCATTATAAAGGCCCTGCTTGTGCAGTGAAATTATTTTGTTTATTTTATCGTTCATAATTTTATTATTATATACAAAAAATTAAACTTCTGCTAATTTACTTAAAGCAAGCATACCAGGATCATCTAAACTCTTGGTTTTATCTTCAAACATTCTAGCTCTTCCTATAAGGATTTTTTTTCCTTTAAAATCTTCTAAAGCTTGTTTTGTTGCTGACTTAAATACTTCAGGATAATTTGTATTATCTTTAAGTTTTTTTATTATTAAATCTAAACTATCAGCAATTGTTTTATCACCTAGTTTAGTTTTTCCTCTTTCTTGTATAGTTTTTAGAGCTGTTTCAAAAATATCAATAATATCATTGTGATTACATTCAGTTTTACCTTTTAAGTTTTTTGAAATATTCATGAAAGAAAATGCTATTAAAGTTCCAAAACTAGAACCAGATTTTTTAACAAATGCTTGAGAACAAAGCATAAAATTTGCTCCCATATCATCTTTAAAATTAACTTTATTATTATTTACTTCTTCTAAACCATTTAAAATAGTAACTCCTAGATCACCATCACCAATTTTTCCATCTGCAGCATTAAATTCATCGTAAGATTTCTTTGCTTGAGAAAGCAATTTTTCAAAAATACTTTCTAAAACTTCCTTATTAAGCATTTAACCTTTTCCACGCCAAGGAATAGTTTTATCTATAATTTTTCTAAGGGTAACATCAAATAAAAGGCCAAGCATACCCATAACAAATATTGTTATCCAAATAACTTCATACTGAAAATATTTTTTAGCTACGTTTTCAACAAAACCAATACCGGTAGTTCCCGCTAAAAATTCAGCTGCTACCAATGTTCCCCAACACATACCAATAGCTACTCTTACACCTGTTAATATTTCTGGTAATGAATTTGGGAATATAACATATCTTAGAATTTGCCATCTAGAGGCACCCAAAGAATGTGAGGCATGAATTTTAGATATCTGAGTTCCAGACGCTCCAGCTCTCGCTGAAATAATCATAATTGAAAAAGACACCATAAATAATAAGAAAACTTTTCCAACATTATCAATTCCAAGAACAGAAATTACTAGTGGAGCCCAAGCAAGTGGTGGTACAGGTCTGTATAATTCAATTAATGGATCAAAAAATCCTTTAGCAAATCTATTCAAACCCATAAATAAACCTAAAGGTACACCAAATATTATTCCAAGAACCAATCCTAAGAATACTCTTAAAAAAGAGTCCCATATATGGCCCATAGGTACAGGTATTTTGAATAATTTAAAGTCACCAGTTGCTATATTTAAAACTTTACTTTTAAAGTTTGGTTTTACTGATCCATCCTCACTATGAACTGGATACTTACCAGGAATAACATCTGCAATCCAATCTGGAATAATAAAACCAACTATTTTGCTAACGTCCATCATTTCGAACCAGATCAGTGGAATATTTTTAAATCCAATACTTGGTTTTAGTAAAAGAGCAAATTTATTTAAAGTATCAGAAGGTTTGGGTAACCATCTACCAGAACCTTGTTCAGAGCAACTAGGACCACTTGACACTATCGTTCCAGCAGGAAATAAAAAAACATCAACATATCTTAAACTTCCTTGCTCTTTTTTTTGGACATGATCAAATTCTATAAGTGATTTTTGCATACCATCCAAAGTTTTAGGTGGAAAAATACTTGCGTATTCAATTCTTCTTGCAACTTTAAGAATATCTTTTGCTAAAGTTGACGCAATTTCATGCGTGTCATCTAAACCTGATCTATATTTTTTTATTTCATCTTTGATTTCTTTAATCTCTCTCTTATATTCAGGATTATGATTTCTTAATTTAAAGAATTCATCACTAATTATTTTTAATTCTTTTGCTGCAGCATCAAATTTTAATCCTTTTTTTGTCTTAGGAATAATAGGAATTTCTATTGTTTGCTCTACTGCAGTTCCTGATGCTCCCCATCCTCCTTGTGTTTTTAAAGCTTCAATTCTTTTTTTTTCCTCTTCAATACTTACTATTGGGGGATAACTTATTTTTTGAAAATCTTCCGTTAACCACAAAATTCTATTAGTTAATTCTCCTATTTTATTTCTAGTTTCAGGTTCTAAATATTTTTCATTTGTTAATAATGGAATTGTTTTTTTGGTTTTTATAATTAAGTTTAAAAGTTTATCTTTATCTTGATCCCTTATGTCTGCTGAGTTTTGAATTTCAATAGTTAATTTTGTAATATTTTTTTTCTCACTCTTAATTTGAGAGGTGCTTTTAAGTTCTCTTTGTTCAATTGGAAATAAATATTTTAATGAAAGCAATGAATCGTTTACTTTTGCAACTTGACAAAGTTCGTTAGCTGATTTTGGGTAAAAAGCTTTTGCTATATCCCATGAATAATAAAGCCATGTCAATAATAGAAAACTACTTCCAACAATAACCCAATGAGTTCCCCCTTTGGCTCTTTCGGGATTTCCAAAAACAGCATCAACTCTTTCAGTTTTAATTAATTTTCTTCCATGTAAAATGCAGCCTATAACAGCAAAAAAAATTAAAAATGTGATAATTTTAGTAAACATATTAAATATCTTTTCCCATTATTTCTTCTTCCATGTCCCAAATCATGGATAAGATCTCTTCTCTTTTACTATTAAATTCATTATTTTTTTTTATTTCTCTTAAATCTCCATTTAATCCCATTGAAGCAAACGGTAGATTATATTCTTTATGTATACGACCAGGTCTTGGTGCCATTACGTACAATCTTTCACCAAGCAACAGTGCCTCTTCAACAGAGTGGGTAATTAGAATTATAGTTTTTCCTGTTTCTTTCCAAATTTTTAAAACTAATGACTGCATTTTTTCTCTAGTTAAAGCATCAAGTGCTCCCAAAGGTTCATCCATTAAAATTAAATCAGGATCATTAATCAGGCATCTTGCAAGAGCTACCCTTTGTTGCATACCACCAGATAATTGATAAGTTGGTGTGTTTCCAAAGCCTTGTAAACCAACTATATCTAGCCACTCTTCAACTTTTTTTGCTGTTTTATTTGGATCTTCTTTTTTCATCCTTAAGCCAAAGTTTACATTTTCGGCAACAGTCAACCATTCAAACAAAGCACCTTGTTGAAAAACCATTCCTCTTTCAACACCTGGACCATTGATCTCATTTCCACCTAAAATTATTGAACCAGAAGTGGGTCTAAGAAAGCCAGCCGCAATGTTTAATAAAGTTGTTTTTCCACAACCTGAAGGACCAAGAACAGTTAAAAGTTCTCCCTTTTTTAGGGTAAAATTTAAGTCTTTTAATGCGTGAACAGTTTCTCCTTTTGGAGTTTTAAAAATCATGTTTAGATTTTGAGAAACTAAATCGCTCATAAAAATAATATAATAGAGTTTATGTTAAAAAAATAGGCACCAATTTATTAAATTGGCGCCTATTTAATTTTTCTTAACCTTTAAATTATAAAGGTAAAAAACTAGTATCTACTGCTCCATCAGGAGTATCCATTCCTTTTAGGAATCCAGCAAGATTACCACTTTCCATAGATTTTTTAGTTTCTGCAGCGTTTAGGAATTTAAATCCACCTATAGTATCTTTCATATCTGCAAGAGCCATTTCAGCGTCTTTAGCTATTACGTTCAGGTCAGATTTACCATCTGCATATCTAGCATTAGCTTCATGTGTTACTTCGATGAAAGTTCTCAGCATTCCTGGGTTTTCTTTCATAAATTTATCAGTAACAGATGTGATATCTATACCTAAGATACCTGCATCACGAGCTTCTTGAACTGTTAAAAGTCTTGATCCAACAGTTACTGCAGCTTTAATAGAGTTACCACCAAATAAACACGCCATAACAACGTCACCACTAACTAAAGCAGCAGCTCCTTCTTCAGGATCCATTTGAATAATCTCCATTTTATTTCTATCAGCTCCTACAACCTTCATACTTTCATCAAAAACATACTCAGCCATAGTTCCTAGCGGAACTGCAACTTTTTTACCTTCCAATTCAGAAGCATTAGCTTTTGTAATTCCAGATGTGTTAGATGTAACACAAGTTGTTCCGCCCATTCCATATTCCATAGCAATATCTACAAGCTTTAAAGGTGCTTTAGATTTAACTGCGTTTATAAATGGTACTAAACCTTGTGAGTAAGAGATGTCAATATCTCCAGCTAACATAGCGTCAGTCATTGCGCCACCATTTGCAAAGTTAGTCCATTTAACTGGAACACCTAGAGCTTTATCAAAAAGCTTTTTAACTTTATCTTCTTGATTTGGTGTTGGCCATTCTAAGAAGAATGCTACTCTTACCTCATTAGCAGCTGAATTAGCTACTGATATACTTAAAGAAAAAGCAACAATACTTGCTAGAATAAAACTAATTATTTTTTTCATTTATTCCCCTTTTATTAATTAATAAATTAAAGACATTTAATGTGAATTTTAAGTAGTTGTAAATGATGTTTATCAGTATTTTTTATACAACTTTAAATTGTATTAGCTGTGATTAATCAAACAAGCACACAAATATTCTTCTAGTTAATAATTTTTTTATAGTCTAAGAATTTAACTTATTTAAATAATAAAATTATGAGTTCAGAAAATAAGCCCTCAGTACCTAATTCACTTAATGAACATTGGATGCCGTTTACGGCAAATAAAGATTTTAAAGCAAATCCAAGGTTAATTACTGAAGCAAAAGGAATGTATTTAAAAAATCATCATGGAAAAACTATGATTGACGCAAGTTCTGGCTTGTTTTGTAATCCCTTCGGACATGGAAGAAAAGAAATTATTACTGCTGTGACAAAACAACTTGAAACTTTAGATTATACCCAACCTTTCCAACAAGGTTTTGGTGGTTCTTTTGAACTAGCAACAAGAATTACAAAACACACTCCAGGAAATTTAAATAGGATTTTTTTTTCAACAGGTGGATCTGATGCTGTCGAAACAGCAATAAAAATTTCAATTGCTTATCATAAGGCTAATGGTCAAGGTGAAAGATTCAGAATTGTTGGAAGAGAACGAGCTTATCATGGAATGCATATCGGAGGAACTTCAGTTGGAGGAATGATTAATAATGTTAAAACTTATGCAAGTTTATTAATGCCAGGTGTAGTTCATATGAGACATACACATTTACCAGATCATAAATTTATAAGTGGACAACCAGAAACTGGAGCTGAATTAGCAAATGATCTTGAAAGAATAGCAGCAAACTTTGGTGCGGAAAATATTGCAGCGTGCATAGTTGAGCCAACAGCCGGATCTACAGGAACATTAGTTCCACCTAAAGGTTATTTACAAAGATTAAGAGAAATATGTGACAAACACGGAATCTTATTAATTTTCGATGAAGTAATTACAGGCTGGGGAAGAATGGGCTCTGCTTTTGCTGCGCAAGAATTTGGAGTTACTCCAGATATAATGACTATAGCTAAAGCAACAACAAATGGAGTTGTTCCAATGGGGGCTGTTGCCTGCAAAGAAGAAATTTATAATACTATTGTAGATAATGCTCCAAAAGGTGCTATTGAATTGTTCCATGGCTACACTTATTCGGCCATTCCAGTTGCAGTTGCAGCAGGATTAGCAGTTCAAGATATTATAGAAAAAGAAGATATTTTTAATAGAGTTAAGGAATTAGTTCCTTACTATCAAAAAGCGATATTTTCTCTTAAAGATTTAGATGTCGTAGACAATATTAGAGGATATGGATTAATGGCAGGCGTTGATATGAAAATGGATCAAAAACCTGGCAAAGCTGGTTTTACTTGTTACAAACATTGTTATGAAGCTGGTGTTAATTTTAAAGCAACAGGAGATTGTTTAATTATTGCACCAATGTATATCTCTGAAAAAAAACATATTGATGAAATTATTGATAAGTTAAGAACTGGTATTTTAAACTATTCTAAAAACAAAGAAAATTAGTTTTCATTTATGAAAATTGGTGTTCCAAAAGAAATTAAACCTCAAGAAAATCGTATAGGACTAACTCCAAATAGTGTAAAAGTTTTAACTTCAAATGGACATGAAGTTTTGGTAGAGAATAACGGCGGATTTGAAGCTGGTTTCTACAATGATCAATATAAAAGTGTTGGTGCTAGAATAATTGATAAAGCAGAGGATATTTTTAACGATTCAGACATTATTGTTAAAGTTAAAGAACCTTTATCAAATGAAGTGAAAATAATTAAAGAAAATCAAATTGTTTTTACTTATCTCCATCTAGCTGCTGCTAAAGAACTAACAGAAGGTTTAATTCAATCAAAATCAGTTTGTATTGCTTATGAAACAGTTACGGATAACAATGGTAGATTACCATTACTGGCACCAATGAGTGCTGTGGCAGGTAGGATGTCAGTTCAGGCTGGGGCACATTCGTTGGAAAAAAATCAAAAAGGTAGGGGTTTATTGTTAGGAGGGGCTCCTGGAGTTGGACCAGCCAATGTAGTAATTCTTGGTGGAGGTGTTGTGGGAGAAAATGCAGCTTTAATTGCAACAGGAATGGGAGCAAAAGTACATATAGTAGATAAATCAGAACCTAGACTAAAACAGCTTCAAGAAATGTTTGGAGATAAAATTATTCCCCAACTTAGTGACAAGATAGATTTAAAAAAACTTGTGTCTGAATGTGATTTATTAATAGGAGGTGTTTTAATACCAGGAGCAGAAGCACCAAAATTAGTGACAAAAGAAATGATAAAGAACATGAGAAGAGGTTCGGTTATAGTTGATGTGGCAATTGATCAAGGAGGATGCGTTGAAACAAGCAAACCAACTACCCATGCAAACCCAACTTATATTGTTGATGATGTTGTTCATTATTGCGTTGCTAATATGCCAGGTGGAGTTCCAAGAACTTCAACGCTAGCACTTAACAATGCTACTTTGCCTTTTCTCAGTAAACTTGCAAACAAAGGTTATGAGAAAGCTTTAAAAGAAGATAAAAATTTTTTAGCTGGATTAAATGTTTATAAAGGAATTGTTACTTATAAAGCAGTAGCAGATATATTTGGATACAAATATTTTTCGCCAGATGAATTATTTTAAGAATTAAAAAGTTAATCAAATATAAATTGTTTAATCAGATATAAAGACTTTACCGTTCTTATTAAAGATTTTTTTGGATTAAATATAATTCTTGCTAACCAACCTAAATATAATTTGTCTATAATATCATTTATTGGAGCTTGTTTTTTAGTTAAAAAAGCTATGGCTGCACCAGTACATAATATAGAGATTTTGTGTTTAATATTATTTTTTATGTATAGAGCAAGCAATTCTTGAATTCCACCGCCAAGATTTATTATTATATATCGTGGTTGAAATCTATTAATTTCTTCTAATAAATTATTATCAACAATATGTTCTTTGATATATTGGGGGGCAATATAATTTTTAAGATTTACTATATTATTCTTGTTCAAAAGCAATTTGTTTGCCTTGCTTTCTTCTTGATTAGGATCAACAGACAAAAATTTAATTTCTTTACTAAAATTTAAACTTAAAAAATTCTTTAAAAACAAATATCCTGAAAATTTACTTACTTTTTTACCTTTGAAAATTCTTAAAAGTACACAAAAGAAGCCACTATCTAAAATAGCCACATCTGATTGTATTAATGATTCATGATAGATTTTATCCTTACCGATATTTGTTAATGCAGATGCTGCAGGCGCAACTAAATATCCACCTTCATCAATAATAGTAAATAATTTAGCAAAATTATAATTATAAAATTTAATTTCTTTAAAATTTATTATATTATCTTCCATAAACTAATTTTTTAATTCAATAATTAACATTATTTTATATTTTATATTATATATTTAATATGTTTGCATTATGAACAAATCTTTACCAAAAAGCACTAAAGTAGTTGTGATAGGTGGTGGTGTAGCTGGTTGCTCAGTAGCTTACCATTTAGCAAAGTTTGGTTGGAAAGATACAATTTTACTTGAACGAGACCAGCTCACTTCTGGTACTACATGGCATGCAGCGGGATTGGTAAGTCAACTTGGACCTTCTGCAGCAATAACGAAAATACGAAAGTATACGACTGATTTATATAAAGAATTAGAAAAAAAAACTGGTTTTTCAGCAGGACTGAAATTGAACGGTGCATTATCCATAGCTACTACAAAAGGACGTTGGCAAGAATTACAAAGACAAGCTACTACAGCTCAGTTATTTGATGTGCATGTAGAAGTTTTAAATACACAACAGGTAAAAGAGAAATATCCAATAATAAATGAAAAAGATGTTCTCGGCGGTATTTTTATGAAAGGTGACGGTCAAGCCGATCCTATTGGAGTTACAAATTTATTGGCAAAAGCAGCAAAAGAAAAAGGTGTTAAGATATTTGAAAAAAGCCCAGTTCAAAAAATCTTAGTTAAAAATAGAAGAATTGCAGGAGTAAAAGTTAACGATCAAACAATTGAATGCGAATATATAGTTTTGGCAACTGGAATGTGGTCAAGACAATTAGGAGAAGAGTTAGGAGTAAGCATACCTTTGTATCCTGCTGAACATTTTTATATTATTACAGAACCAATTAAAGAATTACCTAAAGATTTAGCCGTACTAAGAGACTTTGATGATAGATTATATTTAAAAGAAGATGCGGGTAAATTATTAGTTGGAATTTTTGAAGGAAAATCAATACCAGCTTTTAACAAAACATACAAAGTTCCTAATGATTTTTCATTTGGAGAATTTCCAGAAAATTTAGATCATTTTGAACCGTATTTAGAAGCATCCTTTAAGAGAGTCCCTCTTTTAGAAAATGCTGGTATTAGAAAATTTCTATCAGGCCCAGAATCTTTTACTCCTGATACAAATACATTGTTGGGAGAAGTCCCAGATGTAAAAAATTTTTTTGTTTGCTGTGGCTTTAATAGCATTGGAATTGGAAGCGGAGGAGGTGCTGGAAAAGTAACTGCTGAATGGATGATGAATGGTCATATTAATGAAGATTTATTTATATACGACATAAAAAGATTTCAAAAATTTCACTCGGAAATAAAATTTATTACCGAAAGAATTACAGAAACTTTAGGAGATTTATATGGAATGCACTGGCCATATAAACAACACAAAACATCAAGAAATCAAAAATTGTTTCCTTACCACGAGGAATTAAAAAAAGCAGGAGCTTGTTTTGGAGTTTCCTCAGGTTATGAAAGACCTATGTGGTTTGCTTTAAATAACGAAAAAGCTGAATTTAAATATAATTATAATTCTCAGAATTGGTATCCATCTGTAGAATTCGAAACAAAAAACGCAAGAGAGAATATTGGTTTGTTTGATCTTACAGCTTTTTCAAAATACGACTTAAAAGGTGAAAATGTGCATAGTGAATTACAAAAGATTTGTACAGCAAATGTAAAAAATGAAATAGGAAAAACAACATACACGCAAATGTTAAATAAAGACGGAGGCATAGAAACTGACCTAACTGTAGTTTGTTTAGAAAAAAATTATTTTAGAATAATTACTTCTGCAGCAAATAGAGAACATGATAAATTTCATATTTTAAAATATTTGTCTAAAGAAGTGGAATTTAAAGACGTAACAGATGAAATAGCTTGTCTTGGAGTGTTTGGACCACAAAGTAGAACTTTAATGTCTAAATTATCAAAAGATGATTTTGCTAATGAAAACTTTAAATTTGGTACTAGTAAAAAAATAACAATAAATAGTAAAGAAATCTTGGCCCAAAGATTATCCTATGTAGGTGAATTAGGTTTTGAACTTTATATAAAAATGAATGAAGCTAAGGAAATTTATAATTTAATAATTGAAACTGGAAAAAAATTTAATCTTTCTCATTGTGGTATGCTTGCAATGGATACAATGAGAATGGAAACCGGTTACTTGCATTGGGGACATGATATATCTCCAGAAGAAAATCAATATCAAGCAGGTCTGCAATTTGCCATAAGTTACAATAAGAATATTGATTTTGTTGGTAAAGAGTCTTTATTAAAAATAAAAGATAAAAAAAATAATAAGAAATTTGTAATGCTAACTTTAAAATATAGCAAACCTGGAGAACCATTGTTACTTCACGACGAACCAATTTATAATGACAAAATTATTATTGGCAGAACAACTTCAGGTAATTTTTCTTTTAACTATAATAAAAATCTTGCATTTGGATATGTAAATTCTGAACTTTCAAAAAAAGATCTTACAAAAGAAAATTTATTTATAGAAGTAGAAAAGAGAAAATATCCGGCATCAATAATCTTAGAACCCCTAAACAGTAAAAATATTCGTAATATTTAGAAGTAAATATTAATTTTATTTAATACCCAAAATGGAGCACTAGTTGTTAATTAAAACCTATAATGGACTATCTTTAAATTGATCTAAATCAATTTTGTGATTTAATAGCAACGGAGATATTAATGAGCGAGAAACAAAAAACCCCAAGAGAATTAAACGATACTTCAAATATTAATTCGTTAAATAAATCAAAAGTATTGAGAGTTGACATTAACAATCTCCTTTACAAAGTTAGAGAAGAAAAATCTAGAGAGAGAAAAGAAAGCTACATATTTCTTGGACTGGTGATTGGCGTAATTGCTGTTACTGGAGCTATAGCTTCATTTTAATAATCATATAGATTGCAGGATACAGTTGTATTAAGGAAACTTTGTCTTAATAGCTTTTCTTATCATATTTTGTTAAGTGTTCTTAAATGCCTAAAGTAATTAGATTAGGAATTGCAAAAAATAAGAATCAAAAAATTCAAGAAGTTGAAAAAATAGAACTTTTGTCTGGAAAAGGCATTGTTGGAAACAGGCATTTTCATGAAAATAACGATGCTAGATGCCAAATAACATTAATTGAAAGCGAAAATATTGATTATTACAATAATAAATTCAAAACTGATTATTCCTATGTAGATTTTAGAAGGAATGTAGTTACAAAAGGAATCCAATTAAATGATTTAGTTGGTAAAAAATTATTAATAGGCAATGTTGAAGTTCAAGGGCATGATTTATGTAGACCTTGTAAACATTTAGAAGAAACTCTTAAAGCTCAAGATATAATTAAAGAATTTCTTAGAAGAGGAGGTCTTAGATGTGAGATTATAAATTCAGGAATCGTTAATATTGGAGATGAAATTAAAGTTGTTTAATCTGAAACATTATTTATCCAGTCAATAAAACTTTGATTTGAAAAATCAACAGCTCCTATAACTCTAGCTATTTCTTTTCTATCTTTGTTCAAAATTATAGTTGTAGGAATACCTCTTAATCTGAATGAATTGACTAAATTAGTTTCAATATCAAAATAAATCGATAGATTTTTTATTTCTAGGCTTTTAAAAAATATTTTTGTTTCTAATTTATTATTTTTTTCAATATTGATAGGAAAAATCTTAATTCCATTTACATTTTGTAAATTATCTAAATAAGGCATTTCTTGTTTACATGGAAGACACCAAGTTGCCCAAAAATTTAGCATATAAATTTTACTTTTTTGATCTTTTAAATTTACATTATTTCCATCAAAATCTTTAAATAAGATATTTTTGTGTTCTATTGGATGTTTATTAACAATCATATTTTTGAATGGTGGCTTAACATCGGCATGAACCACATCTATTAAAAAAAAAAGATATGTAAAGATTATAATTTTTGTTATTTTATTCACTTTAATTTTAGGTATTGATTTTTTCTAAATTCTATTTGATTTGACATTTTTTTTTCTATTGCTATGGAATTAAAATTATTATCAATGATTTTTTTATAGCTTTGGTCACCTATAAATTTCGAATAACTTAACCAATTTCGAACAGTTAACATATCATGAATGTTAATTCCATTTATTGTACTTTTATGATTTTTTATTTTAGCAAACCTCGGATAGTTTTTATCAATTTCATTTTCTTTTATTTTCCAATCATGGTTGTAATTTAATGCTTTTTTACCATTATCAATTTGAGCGTAATTTGGATAAGATTCTGCAAATTCAGAACAGCCTCTTTTAATAGTTGCTGAAATATTTTCATTTATTGTTTTTTTTAAAATTTTGTCAATTTCGTGCAAAATAATTTGAGCTTCTTTTATGCTAGAACAAAAAATATAACCTTTGTAACATCCTTTGATATTCGGTCTAGTTTCAATCATACATTTTCTAATGTAATTTTGATCTAATTTTAAATTATCAAAAACCAGATAAAGTTTTATAAGTTCAAGAACATTTTTGGGCTCAATAAGCACCTTGTAACATCCAAAACAATTTTCGGGTATAATATTATATTTATTAAAAACAGCAAAATGACGTTTGCAATTTAAATCTATTTTATTTTCTCTAAATATCTGCTCATCATCAAAATCTAAATTTATTATATTTTTTGGTATTATTTTGAAAGATTCAATTAATAATTGTTTTACATCTTCATCATATATTTTGTAAGTTGAATTATATTTGTAATTTTTTTTTCTAAGCTTATTATTGATTTTTATAAATTCACTAGCACTGTCTGAAATGAACTTTACTCGTGGGAGAGATTTAATGAGATTAGAGTAGGCATTTTTTAGAACTGGATTATATTTTAAAGCCATAGTGAATTTTTTTATGGCCTCTTCAAATTTTTGTTGATGCATTAGTAGGGTGCCCATATCGTTATAAACATCAGGATAATCAGGCTTAATATCAGTTGCTTTTTTATAGTTTTTCATTGATTTATCATATTGACCAAGTTTGAAATAAGTTAACCCTAAATTATGAATAGCTGGATAAAATTTAGGATTCAATTTAATTGCTTCGAGAAAGTTTTCCTCAGATTTATCTAGCAGATCTAGAGATTTAAAAATTAATCCTTTAATATTATAAAGAAGCACTGAAGTGCTTTTGTGTTTTTCAACAAAATTTTTTGTTTTGAATAATTTTTCAATTTCAATTAAAGCTTCTTTGAATAATTTTTTATCAAATAAATTAATTATTTTTTCAATTCTATTATTCATGAGTTATATAAGAATTGAATTGTTTTGAACGTTCTAAAAATTGATCTGTAAGCTTTTTTTCTATTATAGGCTGGATTGTTATATCATCGACAATATTTTTATAACTTAAGTCACCTATTTTTTTTGCATAACCTAACCAATTACGTATTATCAATACATCACTTAAATTTATACCATGGAGGCTTTCTTGTAATTTTTTTTTATTTACAATATTTTTTTCACTTCTATCAATATCTATTAATTTTTCTTTTTCTTTCCAATCTTTATTATATTTCATCAATTTACTATTTGCCTCGTTAATTTTTTTGTATTCCGGATAAGAAATTCCAAATTCCGAACATCCTCTTTTTACACTTACTGGTATGCTTTTTTCTATTTTTTTTTTTAATGTTTTATCTACTTGATAACAAATTTTATTTGCTTCATCTAAACTAGAACAGTAGATATAGCCTTTATAAGATCCAGAGATATTAGGCCTTAATTCTATCATACATTTTCTAGTGTTATCATTTTTTAGATTTAAATTATCAAAAACAAAATAAAGTTTAATCAAATCCACTACATTGTTTGGTTCTATTAGAACCTTAAAACATTTGAAGCAAAATTTAGGTATTATATTAAAGGTATTAAACACCTCAAAATGTCTATCACAATTTTTATTTTCCGTATTTCTTCTATAAATTTGTGTTTCGATGTATTTCAAACTGTCTATATTTTTATTTTTCAAGAGAATATCATTAGAAGTTCTAAAAAAATTTTTAATATCTCTATCAGATATTTTACTATTAGAATCATAGTTAAAAATTACATTTTGCAATAGTTTGTTTGATAATAAACATGCGTTCGTATTGTTTTTTTTTGGTACATAAAAAGTTAATATTTTTATTAGATTATTATAAGCATTCTCAAAATTAGGATCCAAATCTATAGTCTTACAATAACCTGTTATTGCATCATCAAAACACTCAACATCATTTAAAGTTTTGGCAAGATTGAATTGTGCTTCAGTAAAGTTTGGATTTAGTTTTAAAGCTTTGTTATAATTCAGAATAGCCTCTTTAAATTGTCCAAGATTATTAAAAGCACTAGCAAGATTATTGTATGGTTTTGCATTATTTGGATCTAGTTTTATAGATTTTAAAAAAAAAACTATAGATTCTTTATAATTTTCAAGGTTTGAATGAATAATGCCATAAATATTATGGATAGAAGCATTATTGGGATGTTGATCAGCGAAAATTTTAACTTTTGATAATGCTTCTTTAAGTAAATTTTTTTTGCATAAAGAGATTAAAATCTCTATTTTTTCCTCTACTGCTAAAGATTTATTTAACATTTTATAATTTGTTCAAAGTATTGTATTAAAAATATAACCCATATATTAAAATAAAAAATGCTAATCTTGATTGAAACAATTTTAAAAAGTTATATATATCAATATGAATTAGATGGCGGGGTAGCTCAGTTGGTTAGAGCGCGGGACTCATAAGCCCGAGGTCAGTGGTTCGATCCCACTTCCCGCTACCATTCTAGACAACTGGTTAAAAATTGCGTCACTGAGGCGTCAATGCTACTTTCTCTATTTGTATTGATTTATATCAAAAAGAATTTTTATTAATTTATTTACAGTTTTTCTGATAAAGTCATGAACTATAAAAGGAGGAAAAAATATGTTTAATTTAGAATTAAAAATTCCAACCTATGCAGAATGGAAATCTCAATTGGAAAAGTTAAGGAAAGAACAACCTGAGCAAGCTGAAAAGTATTATGAGCAAGTTCAGAAATTTTGGCAGGATTTTTTTGAAGATACATTTAAAATAAAAAAATAACTCCATAACGGTTCATTCCGAAACCAGAGGTGTGATAACTAAACTTTAATTCCTAAGATAGATTTTTTAGTATCTAGTAGATTTTTTTATGAAAAAACTTTTAGGGATCGTGGTTCTGGGTTTGACGGACTGTTAGCTCAGTTGGTAGAGCGGATGACTCTTAATCATTAGGTCGTGGGTTCAATCCCCACACAGTCCACACCATAATAATTAAATTTATAAGGAGCTTTCTGTTTCCATGTGTCCAGAACTACTTTCCTAAAATCATTAGGGTAGAAATTAAATACTATAAACCTTTCTAAGTTCCACCCCAAATTTGTTTGAAATTTATTGAAATATGATTAAGCTTTTTGCAGATTAACTGCGGAAGGACCTTTTTCACCGTTCTCAACTTCAAATGTTAACGCATCACCCTCATTTAACTCCAAGTTTGCTTCTCGAGCAGCTGAAGAATGTACAAAAACATCTTTTCCTTTGTCTTCTCTTTCAATGAAACCATAACCTTTTGTTTCATTAAACCATTTAACTTTTCCGTTTATACTCATTTTATTTTCTTTCTTTATTAATTTAACTTCATTGTTAGAAAAAACTAACAATAGTGCATCTTTAATTTGATTTGATAATAAATGTCAAGTTAAAAAATTGCTGTGCGTAACTCATCAGCCCGAAATCAGTGGTTTTATCATACTTTTCATTACTATCTAGGACAAAATTTATTTTTATATATTTATAACTGTAGTTGATGCACATCAAATTAAATTTTGAAAAAATTCAGTAAGACAGATGTTTGAAATGAAAATAAATTTACCCAGTAAATTAGAATTATCAGATGTTTATGTAAATGAGCCTTTTACTATTTATGAGATGGAAAATATTCTTAAAAAAGATATATACAATAGGTTACGTGAAGAATTTCCAGACAAATCATTTTTTACAGAAGGTTATGGACCAGGGGGTAAATTAATTTTTAATAACCAAAATCCTTTATTTTTTAAATTCTTAGAACAATCACAGACCTGAAGATGTTATATCAAGCTATAAATAATGAAGTTATGGTTAAAAAGCTTTTTAATTTAATGATGCGTGATATAGAAAAAATACCAGAACGAAAAAAATTTCCAAGAAAGATACTACAAGAGAATATTAGATTTGTTGAAAGATGGGACGAAGGATTTTTATCGAAAGTATATAACAAAATTACGAAATTAATTAAATTCAACCCAGTGAGGGTTTTGTTTGAATTCTCAAGAATTGGAAATAATTGTTATATTTCACCTCATACAGAAGAGGATAAAAAAATTTTTAACCTATTATTATACTTTCCAAATCGTGATATGAGCGAATTTGATAAAAATAGACTGGGAACTAATTTTTACAAACAATCAAAAGATAATCTTGATCTCTGGGAATCTTATACAATGGAAGAAAATGAATCAGAAAATTTTTATAAAAACTATAACTTGTTTTACAAAACAAAATTTAGTGAGAATAAATTCATTGGTTTAATAAAATCAAGCAATTCTTGGTATGATACGAATAAATTTAGTAATTTAAAAGAAGATAGAAAATCTTTTAATATTTTTTTTTACCAGTATTAGTAAAAAAAGTTTTGTATTTAGTGTAACCTTTGTGATTTTTAATTCGGAACTTATAAGTTTGAGGTCAGTGGTTCGATTCCACTTTCCGATACCATTATTCAATGAACGTTTCATTATACTGATTAGAAACTCTAACAAAGGTAGTGCACTTGCTTAATTGTTTTAAAGAGGGAGCACCTACATATGTACAGCTACTTCTTACACCTCCAAGTATATTTAAAATAGTGTCTCTTATTTTGCCTCTATATTTAATCCGAACAGTTTTTCCCTCACTACTTCTATAATCTGACAAACCACCATAGTATTTTTTGTTAGCCAGGTCAGAGCTTGAACCATAAAATTCTATGTATTTTTTTCCGTTTAATTTAACTAATTTACCTTTTCCTTCATCATGCCCGGCAAACATTCCACCTAACATTACAAAGTCTGCACCTCCACCAAATCCTTTAGCAACATCCCCTGGACATGTGCAACCACCATCTGCAATTATGTGAGCTCCTAGTCCATGAGCAGCGTCAGCGCATTCAATTACTGCACTTAATTGTGGATAGCCTACGCCAGTTTGAATTCTTGTTGTACAGACGCTTCCAGGTCCAATTCCTACTTTTACTATATCGGCACCTGAAAGAATTAATTCTTGAGTCATATCAGCAGTAACAACATTTCCTGCTATTATTGTTTTAGTTGGATATTTATCTCTTACGGACTTAACAAATTTGCTAAAATGTTCTGAATAGCCATTAGCAACATCGATGCAAATAAACTTTATAAAGTTAAATTCTTTGAGAACTTCATTTAAATTTTCAAAATCTTCTTTTTTAATACCAGCACTTAAGGATATATGGGAATATATTTTTTTAATATTTTTGCATCTTTTTATTTTTTTGACATTATGTTGTTTTGTTAAACAGGTTATCATTTCGAACTCAGCCAAATTTTCAGCGATATCTAGTTCACCTACACCATCCATATTTGCAGCCATTATAGGAATTCCCGACCATTCATTTTTACTATACTTAAATTTGTAAGTTCTTTTTAAATTAACGTCTTTTCTGCTTTGTAAAGTACTTCGCTTCGGTCTAAACAAAACATCAGAATAATCTAGTTTTATATCTTCTTCTAATCTCACAACTGAAGAAACATATTAATATTTAAGGTAATTGCAATTTAATAAATTACTTGTGGATAAGTAAAAAGTGGCTAGTGACCAGGGAATTCAATAAGATTTTCAACTTTATGACCTTTTCTTATTAAATTATTATATCCACCAAGATCAAATAAATTAATTACAAAAATAAAACCTGCAATTTTTCCTTTTGAGATTTCAATTAGTTTTGCTGCAGCTTCTGCCGTACCTCCTGTTGCAATTAAATCATCAATTAATAATATAGAGTCATTTTGTTCAATAGAATCTTTATGAATTTCCATGATGGCTTTCCCATATTCTAGTTCAAATTCAACTGAATGAGTTTCAGCAGGGAGTTTGTTTTGTTTTCTTAAAAGAATAAAAGGTTTTTTTAATAAATAAGAAACTGCAGAAGCAAAAACAAACCCCCTAGCTTCTATGGCAGCAATTTTGTCAAATTTAAATTTTTTAGTTCTATCAACTATTTCATCTATACATTTAATAAAAGCTTTCTCATTTTTTATTAAAGTAGTAATATCCCTGAATAATATCCCTTTTTTAGGGTAATCTTTTATCGAACGTATATGGTCTTTTAGGTTCATTTTTATATTCAATAATATATAAAATCTTAGATATTTTTAAACATATGGCAAATAATAAATTAGCAATTATTGGAGGAAGTGGTCTTTATGATGTGGAAGAATTTAAAGAAAGAGAATTAATCAAAATAAATACTCCATGGGGAAAACCTTCTGACGATATTTTAAAAACAAAATATAACAATAAAGAGGTTTATTTTCTTCCAAGGCACGGAAGAGGACACTTTATATCACCTTCAAAAATTAATTTTAGAGCCAATATGGATTCTTTAAAACAACTAGGTGTTACAGACATAGTATCTGTATCAGCAGTAGGTTCTTTAAAAGAAGATTTATCACCTGGAAAATTTGTTATTGTAGATCAATTTATTGATAGAACATTTGCAAGAAATAAAACTTTTTTTGATGATGAGATTGTTGCCCACGTTTCAATGGCGCACCCAACCTCAAATGGTTTAATGAATGCCTGTGAACAAGCAATTAAAAAAGAAAAAATCGAATATCAAAGAGGTGGAATTTATGTTGTTATGGAAGGACCTCAATTCTCAACTTTAGCAGAATCAAATCTATATAGATCATGGAAAGCAGATGTAATTGGAATGACCAATATGCCCGAAGCAAAACTAGCTAGGGAAGCTGAAATTAGATACGCATCAGTTTCAATGGTAACTGATTATGACTGTTGGCATCCAGACCATGAAAATGTAGACGTTCAACAAGTAATCAAAGTTCTTTTAAGTAATGCAGCAAAGGCAAAAAATATGATTAAAAACTTAATAGATAATTTTGAAAATCATATTGATGAAAAAGATCCTACAAATAATTGTTTAGATGTAGCAATTATAACAACTCCAGAAAAAAGAACTCAAAAAACAAAAGATAAATTAAAAACTATAGCTGGTAGAGTTCTTAATAAATGAAAATTCAAGGAAAAGAATATCGAACAATCTGGTTTGAAGAAAAAAATAAACTTGTGAAAATTATTAATCAAACAAAATTTCCCCACCAATTTATAATTAAAGATCTTAAAACAGTTAAAGATGCAATTAATGCTATTAAAACCATGGAGGTTAGAGGTGCACCACTTATAGGAGCTACAGCTGCTTATGGATTGGTTTTAGCTATTATAGAAAATAACGAACAAACATTTTTAAAGAAATCTAGCGAAACTCTAATTAATTCTAGACCTACAGCTATTAATCTTAAATGGGCTGTAGATCGAATGATGAAAAAACTATCAGGAGCAAATAGTAATGAAATATTAAATATAGCTTTAAACGAAGCAAAAGAAATTTGTGAAGAAGATGTAAAATTTTGCGAAAATATTGGTTTAAATGGTCTTAAAATTATTGAAGAAATTTATAATAAAAAAAAAGATACTGTAAATATTTTAACTCATTGCAACGCAGGTTGGCTTGCAACAATAAATTGGGGTACAGCAACTTCTCCAATTTACCATGCGCATAAAAAAGGAATTCCAGTTCATGTTTGGGTTGATGAAACAAGACCAAGAAACCAAGGAGCTAATTTAACCTCATACGAATTAAATGAAGAAGAGGTTCCCAATACTATTATTGCAGATAACACTGGTGGAATATTAATGCAAAGAGGAGAGGTAGACATGTGTATTGTTGGAACTGACAGAACTCTTTCTACAGGTGACGTTGCAAATAAAATTGGAACTTATTTGAAGGCACTAGCAGCTTACGACAACAATGTTCCTTTTTATGTAGCGTTACCAAGTTCAACAATAGATTGGAATATAAAAGATTTTAAAGATATTCCAATAGAAGAAAGAAATTCAGAAGAATTATCTCATATGGAAGGATTAGACGAAAATAATAATGTGAAAAAAGTTTTAATTTATCCCAAAAAAAGTAGTGCAATGAACTTAGCTTTTGATGTTACACAAGCAAAATATGTAACGGGACTCATAACTGAAAAAGGTGTTTGCGAAGCTTCTACAGAAGGATTAAAAAAATTATTTAAATAAATTATCTCAAAGAGGCAGCTATATTACCACCATCTACCGTAAGAACCGCTCCCGTAGTTTTTTTTGAAGTAGCTAAGTGAAAAAAAGCTTTTGCTACATCTTCAGCTTTAACTTCATTTAGTAATAAGTTGCCTCTCATATAATCGTCAGAGGTAACTAATCTTGCTTTAGCTCTACTTTTGATCATTTTATCAGTCATTAAACCACTTCTAATTCTGTCTGCGTTAACACCATTAGATCTTATTCCATAAGAACCATAATCTACTGCATATTGTTTACACAAACTTAATAAAGCGGACTTAGGCAAACCATAAGGACCAAAATTTTTTCCAGGGTTTACTGATTGTTTTGAAATATTAAAAAGTAAACATCCATTAATATTTTGTTTGATCATTATTTTAACTGCTTCAGAAGCACAATTTTGATGAGAGAAGAAATTAACTTCAAAACTTTTTCTTAATAAATCATCGCTAACTTCACCAATTTTACCGCTTGGAGCATTTCCAGCATTTGAAATCAAAATATCGACACCACCAAATTTTTTACATATTTGCTTAAAAGCATTTTCAACATTTTTTTTGTTAGTTACATCACAATATATGCAAGTATCTTTAATTTTAGATTGTAGTTCTTTTATTTTTTCATGATTAAAATCAAGAAGCACAACTTCAGCTCCATAACTTTTAAATATCTTGTAAGTTTCAAAACCAATTGTTCCTATACTTCCGGTTATCACAACCACATTGCCTTCTAGAAGTTTTTTTATTTTTTTGATTTTTGCTTGTTCTAAAGACCAGTATTCAACATCGAACAAGTCTTTTTCACGGATAAATTTATAAGTAGATGTTTCTTCAACAGAAGAAATAACCCTGGCATTTGTTTCAGTAAGATCGCCAGCAATCTTTGCTGATTTTAAGTCTTTTCCAACACTAAACATGCCTACGTTTTGTACTAAAATAACTCTTGGGGATGTATCTAGCATTATTTTTTTTTCTTTTACTTTCTTTTTATTCACATTGAAATAATTCACATATTTTTTTCTGTAATTATCGAAAGCTTTCTTTGCTGTTAATTTAAATTCTTCAATTGTTGAATTTTTTTTAGGCGTTATCACTAATGGAAAAGGCTTTACTCTAATTACATGATCTGGTGTTGCAGTTCCTTTTGCAGAATAGAATTTTACATTTTTCCCATTTATAAAATATTTTAAATTTTGATTTATTCTGTAGTTTACTATGAATTTTTGATCTTTATTTACGGATAAAAGACCTCTTATTACTGGAGAAACCTCATGAGGACTAAATTTTATTGAATAATTTTTTATCTGCTTTATTTTTTTTGACTTAAGTTTTTTTATAGCTCTTTCTGCTTTAGAAACATATTTTATCATTAAACTATAAGCATCTTTCGCATTATCTGCAAAAGTAAATATTCCATGATTCATCAAAATTAAGCAATTAATGTTAGGATTTTTTGAGTAAATTTCATTTATTTTTTTTGCTAAACCAAATCCAGGCATTACATAAGGAACTATACTTGCTTTATTTCCAAATATTTTTTTACTAAAATTTAAACCATTGGGTCTGTTAGTTACATTCATTATGGCATCAGAATGAGTATGATCTACAAATTTAAATGGTAAAAACGCATGTAAAAAAGTTTCAACAGATGGGTTAGGGGACTTAATATTGATTAAATTTCTTTTTTGATAGTTGACCATGTCTTCATCAGATAAATGTTTTTTATTTTTTAATAATAGTAGAGGTTGTAATTTAACAGCAGGAAGACCTTCTGGTTCAATTTCATTCATATTCCATCCGCTACCTTTAACACAAAGTACATCATATTTTTTTCCATCAATGTCTTTGATTGAGGTTTTTACTGAAGTATTGCCACCTCCATGTAAAACTAATTCGTTATTTCTGCCTAATAATCTGGTTGTATAGACTCGGAGCGCCATATCTTTAGAGTGTCCAAGGCCATCATATCTTCTAATATATTTTTTAGCTTCTGAGTTTGACCAATTATTTTTCAAAATTCTCTTCCTTGTGTATAAAGTTTTACAGTAGTTTTTTATTTGAAAGAAGTAAAAAAATTTGTTTAGCTATAACTAATAAAGAATCGGGAGAACTTATAATGGTAAAAAAGGTAGGAGAGCATATAACTTTAGATATCATTGGCACTAAGAAGGAATACACCCCTTCTTTCTTTGAGAAACTTGTATACAAAATTGCCAAAAAAGCAAAAGTTATAGTACTAGAAATATCAAAACATAAATTTGAACCACAAGGTTTTACCTTAGTGGCTTTGTTGGCAGAAAGTCATATGAGTTTTCATACTTTTCCTGAAAAAGAAATTGTAAGCTTTGACTTTTTTACTTGTGCTAAAGTCTCGCCATCTGTTGCAATAGATATTATTAAAAAAGAAATTGAGCACAAAAGAATTGTCAAAAATGAATTTAATAGAGATACAATTACTCTTTATGATGATATTTACAACTCTTCAGGATTAAAAAAATATTATATTGTAAACAATGTATTAGAGGATTTTACTTCAAAAGTAGGACAACATATTGAGATTCTTGATTTAGAACAGTTTGGTAAATCGCTATTTATAGATAATGAATTACAAGTAGCTACTAACGATGAGTATTTGTATAGTTCAACTTTTGTAAACTCTGGTTTAAAATTAAATAAAGCTAAAGACAAAGCAGCAATTATTGGTGGTGGAGACGGTGGTGTTGCAAGAGAATGTATTTCTAAAAATTTTAATTTTATCGATTGGTTTGAATTAGATCCCGAAGTTGTTGAAGTGTGTAACAAATATTTAAGTAAGGTTGGAGACAATGTTATAAAGAAAAATTCTGTAAAATGCATATGGGGTGATGCTTTTGAAAGCATTAAATCTTTGGAAGATAATAGATATGATAAAATTTTTGTAGATTTAAATGACGATCAATACTGCATAAATCTAGCATCAAAAAATATGAAATCTCTTAAAAGGATACTTAAACCAAATGGAGTTATCACAGCTCAAGTTGGTAGCCAAGACAAAAAACCAAAACAAGTTGATAGTTGGCTAAAAGTTTTGAATAAAAGCTTTGGAAATACAACTTTAGATAGGGTTTATATACCAAGTTTTGATTGTTCTTGGAATTTTGCTTCATCCATTAATCATTCTGGTTAAAAATATCTTTTTAATTTCTTAAAATTATGAAATACTTCTCTCATATTTTTGGAGGTAATAATGAGTATATTTAAAAAAACTATATTAACTATTTTTGCTTCACTATTACTAACAGCGAATGTGTATGCTGATAAAGTAAGGATAGGAACGGAAGGTGCGTATCCTCCGTGGAATGCAAAAAATGAATCTGGTAAATTGATTGGCTTTGAAGTTGAGCTTGCGAATTTCCTTTGTATTTACATGGGCGCAGAATGCACAATAGTAGAACAAGATTGGGATGGAATGATTCCTGGTCTTATAATGAGAAAGTATGATGCTATCATGGCAGGAATGTCTATTACTCCTGAGAGAATGAAAACTATAAATTTCTCTCAAGGTTATGCAGACGAAGTTGCTTCTCTTGCTGTAATGAAAGGTTCAAGTTTAGAGGGATTGGATACACCAGCTGGTATAAATTTAGGTTTAGGTGGATCAGATGTTAAAGCTGCTTTGGAAACTTTAACAGGTGCTCTTGCTGGAAAAACTGTATGTGTTCAGACCGCAACTATTCATCAAAACTTTGTAGAGTCTGGAGATGTAGGAAGTGTAACAGTTAGAACTTACAAAACTCAAGATGAGGTAAATTTGGATTTAGCTGCAGGTAGATGTGATGCGGCTTTAGCAGCAGCGGTTGCTTTTTCTGATTATGCTGAAAAATCAGGCAAACCTGTTGTTCTTACCGGACCAACTTTTTCTGGAGGAGCTTTTGGAAATGGCGTTGGCGTTGGTATTAGAAAAGATGATACCGATCTTTTAAAAAGATTTAACGCAGCTATAGATACTGCCAGAAAGCAAGGAAAAATTAGCGAATTAGCTATTAAGTGGTTTGGCTTTGACGCTTCAATGTAATAATTTAATTTTTAAGGCGATAGACTAATTCTATCGCCTTAAAATATATGGGACTTTTAGCTTACGGAGATACTGGCTGGGGAGACGAACTTTTTTTTGCAACTCTCATGACCATAGCAGTAGCTGCAGCAGCTTTACTTATTGGTTTTTTTTTAGCAGCAATTTTTGCATCATTTAAACTATCAAAAAATAGAATATTAAATTTGATTGGAAGTTTTTACACCACAGTTTTTAGAGGTGTTCCTGAACTTTTAGTAATATATTTATTTTTTTTTGGTAGCAGTGGTGCAGTTATGTATGTAGCAAAGATTTTTGGATATGATGGGTATATCGAAGTTAATGCATTTTTGACTGGCGCATTCTCTATAGGAATTATATCTGGAGCATATTCAACAGAAGTTTTTAGAGGAGCAATTCAATCTATTAACAAAGGTCAATTTGAAGCTTCTCAAGTTTTAGGTTTCAAAAAAAAAATTTATTATTACAAAATAATTATTCCACAAATGTTAAGATTAGCATTACCTAATATAAGCAATGTTTGGCAAATTACTCTAAAAGACACATCTTTAATATCAGTTACTGGATTAGTAGAAATTATGAGAATGTCATATGTTGCAGCTGGATCAACAAGAGACCCTCTATTCTTTTATTCATTTGCAGCCGTTTTATATTTATTTTTGACTTTTTTGAGCATGAAATTATTTAACAAATTAGAACAACATTATAACAAAGGGTATTAAATGGATTTAATGATAGAAAGTTTTCCAAGGTTACTCAATGCAACAAAATTAACAATTGAATTAACTTTATTATCATTATTCTTTGGTATTTTTGTTGGTGTTTTTTTTGCAATATTAAGGACAAGTAAAAATAGAGTTTTTTATTTTATATCATATTATTATTCATATATTTTTCGAGGAACTCCTTTATTAGTTCAAATTTTTATAATTTATTTTGGACTTGGTCAGGTCGAATGGATAAGAGAATCTTTTCTTTGGATAGTTTTAAAAGAACCTTATTCTTGTGCAATTCTTGCATTTACTTTGAACACAGGAGCTTATTCTTCAGAAATTTTTAGATCTGCTTTTGAAACAATTAATAAAAGAGTCTTAGAGGCAGCTAAAGGTTTAGGATTAAATAAATTACATATTTTTTTTAAAATCAAGTTGCCAATAGCTATAAGACAATCATTGCCTGCTTATGGAAACGAAATGATATTAATGTTAAAAGGAACCTCTTTAGCTAGCACAGTTACTTTGCTTGATCTTACAGGAGTAGCAAAACATATTATATCAACTACTTTTAGACCAATGGAAGTTTTTATTGTTGCTGGAAGTATATATTTAATAATGACTTTTATAATCCACAATTTTATTAAATTTCTAGAAAAAAAATATAGTTATTAAGAAAATTAATAATCAGTATATTGTTTTACTTCTTTTATTTTAGATCCAGATTGTTCGTTGATTGATAGCTTTATTTTAGCACGTTCATCATTTAAGAAATGTACATCTCTTGACAGCTTTACAAATTTTTCCCCAAAGTCTGAATTTTTTTCACACATTCTTTTTTCATTCTCTATAACCCAAAGCTTTGAATTAATTTCTTTAAGAGATTGGAAGAGATTATCTAGTTTTTCACCGGATTTAACATTTTGATCTAATTGACTTTTTAAAACATTGTACTCATCATTAATAAACTTAAGTTTTTCAGGGTCTTTGATTTTTCTTTTTTTAATCTCTAAAATAGAAATTTTGTCCAAAAGCTCGGCAACTGATACTTCTACTAGAATTTTATTCATAAAAAATTATACTATGTTAAATTGTCTGAACTATGTCTAATATTTTAATAATAAAACATGGCTCCTTGGGAGATATAGCTCAAGCAAGTGGCGCTATTCAAGATATATCTGACAACCATAAAAATGATCAGTTATACTTATTAACTACAAGACCATACATTGATCTTTTTAAAAAAAACCCTTTTATTACAGATGTAATTTTAGACAAAAGATTATCTAGGTTTAACTTAATTTATTTATATTCTTTAATGAGAAGTATTAAAAAATTAAATATTCAAAGAGTATATGATCTTCAAAATTCTTCTCGAACAAAATTTTATCAAAGAATTCTTTTTCCTAAATCTAATTCAAATAAATGGTCAAGCTCTGAAACAACTTTACCAAAAGATAAAACAAAAGAAGAATTTGACAAAAACGCAGTACTTGATCGTTTTGATCACCAATTAAAAGCATCTGGACTTAGCACAAAAAATACCATGCTTCCTGATTTTGCTTGGGCATGTTCAGATATTAATAATATTAAGCATCAATATAAGTTAGAAAAATATATAGTTTTATTTCCTTTTTGTTCAACACATCTAATTGAAAAAAAATGGCCTTACTACAATGAACTAATAGATTTAATTAAAAACAAATATCAAGATCAGTATAAAATTGTAGTTGCACCAGGTCCTTCGGAGATAAAAGATGCTAATGAAATAAAAGCTATTTGTCTTTTAGATAATGACAAAGCTCTTGACATATCGCAATTATCTTCATTAATTAAAAATAGTTCTTTTGTAATTGCAAACGATACTGGGCCTGCACATATGGCAGCTCACTTAAATGTAAATGGTTTAACATTATTTGGTTCCCATACAACAGCACATAAAGTTAGTATTGAAAGAGAGAAATTTAAACCCATACAAGTTTCAGATTTAAATAAATTATCTGCTGAAAAAGTTTTTGGAAAGATTGAAGAAAAAATTAATTAAGAATATATTTTGTCGGCAAGACCGTAGCATAAAACGGCACTAAGAATCATTAATACACCTGGTGCATAAATCCCTTCATCTGAAGTTTTTTCAGTATGACCAAGTTTATTTATTTTAATTGAATAAATTCCAACAAAAAATGCCGTTAAATTTTGTACAAATACCAAGTTAAAGAATCCCCAAGCACCTTCGATACCATTTGGTCTGATGAACATTATATACAAAGCTACTAGCACTGAACCTATAAAGAATGAGCCAAAAAATCTAATCATGATAGCTGCAGTATGATCTACTGCATATTCATCACAAAAATCTTGTGTTTTAAAAACACATCTATAAGCGTAAAAGGCATAACCTAAGAAATGAACAATAAAAACTATTAGATAAATAATTCCATTAAATTTTTCAATCATAAGATAATTATATTACAGTATTTTTAAATATTCATTAACTATATTATTCCATTCAAATTTAGTTACATAATCTTTAGCTTTTTTTCCTAATTCTTTGTAAGAATTATTTTTTAAAACTAAATCTATACTAGAATAAATTTCATCTAGATCGTTACCATCGCAAATAATTCCAGTTTCTTTATCTTTAATAGCATCAGAAGCTCCACCATCTTTACCTCCAATGGAAGGAACTCCGTATTGAGCCGCTTCCACATAAGCAATACCAAAACCTTCAACTGATTTTTTATAAATAATCGATGGCATAACAAATAGATTAGACTTGGCAATAAATGCATTCTTTAAGTTTTGCGAAATATCTTTTAAAAACAATACTTGTTTATCTAAATTTAATTCTTTAACTAATTTCTTAATATTTTCTTCTTCTTCACCTAAACCAATGCATGTGTAAATTATATTTGGATAAATTTCCTTTAAATTTCTTAATGCCATAATCACTTTTTCATGATTTTTACGTTTATCGAATCTGGAAACAGTAATAAGTCTTGGACTTTTATCTTTGAGCAATTTCTCTGCTTCGTCTAAAGTTTTATTATCAATTGACTTAACTGGATAAACACCTGGATTGATTACAATAATTTTATTAGAATTTACTCCGTTTTCTATTGCAAGGTTTTTTGTAAATTCAGAGTTTGCAACAACATGATCTACATTATTTAAGACATTTAAAACTCTTTTATTGGATCTACTTTCTTTGTTATGGTTAATTTCCTTTGAATGGATTAAACAAACTTTTTTTTTATTCGATTTTATTAATTCTAAACTTTTCCAATGATCAGCGATTATGCATTCGATTTTTTTATTTTTATTAATAAACTCATTAACTAAATATGCTTTTCTATATTTTCTTAATAATTTTGTTCCACTAATTCTTTCAATTGAAAATGAAACACCATCATCAATTTCTTTATGATTTTCTTGATAATCTGCAAATACTTTTGTTAAGTTATATTTAGAAATAGAATTTGTTAGACCCCACATTAAATTTTGCATACCTCCTATTTTAGGAGGAAAAGATCTTGTAACAACTAGATACATTAATTATTAAACCACTTTATATTGCAGCCCATACTTGGAATTTGATCTTTTGGGCCGTTTCCAGTTTCAGCAATTTGCTTCATTGCTTTATATAAATCGCTTTCACCACTTCCAGCTGGCTTTAAATCTTTTAATTCTCTTAATCTCCCTCTGTATTGTAGTTCTAGATTTTTATTATAGCCAAAAAAATCTGGAGTACATACTGCACCATAGTTTTTTGCAATTTCTTGAGTTTCATCGAAAAGATAAGGAAAATTAAATTTATGGTTTTGAGAAAATTTAATCATATTAACAAATGAGTCTTCAGGATAATTTATTGGATCATTGGAACAAATTGCTACAGACCTAATTCCAAATTTTTCTAAATTTTTACAATCTTCAACAATATCTTTTATCACTGCTTTAACATAGGGGCAGTGATTACAAATAAACATTATCAATGTGCCATTTTCACCTTTAATATCATTAAGTGAAATCATTTTATTGTCAGTGGAATTTAATTGAAAATTTTCTGCTTTTTTTCCAAAATCACATATTGGAGTTTTTGTTAGTGTCATGTTAAGTATTATATAAGATATGTTTTACGATTTGGAAAATAAAAAACCAAAAAATTCAGGCGAAAATTGGGTAGCTCCGAATGCTGTAATTATAGGTGATGTTACCTTAGAAAAAAATACAAGTATTTGGTATAATGCAACTTTAAGAGGTGACGTTGAAAATATTCATATAGGCGAGGGATCAAATGTTCAAGATGGCAGCGTTTTACATACTGATCCAGGCTATCCTTTAAAAGTTGGAAAAAATGTAACAATCGGACATCTAGTTATGCTTCATGGATGCACAATAGGGGATAATAGTTTGGTAGGAATTGGAGCCGTAATTCTTAACAATGCAAAGATTGGAAAAAATTGTATCATTGGAGCAAAATCGTTAATAACAGAAAATAAAGAAATACCTGATAACTCTTTAGTTGTTGGATCGCCTGCAAAAGTTGTTAGAAAAGTAACTGAAGAAGAAATCAAAGCGATTAAAAAAAATACAATTCACTACCAAAATAACTGGAAAAAATATTCAAAAAATATACGTTAAGGAACCAACCAATATTCTTTATTGTTATCTAATTCAAATCTAGCTCTTCGATGACCTTTAGCTGCTAAATAAAGCCACTCAATACTTTTTATTTTACACTGGATAACAGTAAAGTTTTTATATCCTTCTTCACTTTGCAACAAAGTAAATTCATAATTATCTAATTCTGGTTTTAAGCCTGATGTTGGGATAAAGGACTCTGTTCCAGGTCCATTATCAACCAAATAACATTTTCTACTTATATGACCTGTTTTAGACCAAGATTCTTTTGTTATTTTATTGTTGTGATTGATTTTGCATTCTACTTTTAATCTTAATTGGATTTTTTCTTTTTTGTCATAAAAGAGCATTGAAGCATATTCATTATTTTTTAATTTAGGAATTTTATCTGATCTAATATCACTATGAAATTGGAGTAGATTTTTTGACAGATCAGATTTTCTAAGAATCACAATTCTTCCATCAAAATCTTTTTGATCACCACAAACAAAAACAGGAATTCTAAAAGGTGAATCTCTATTGGTTACTGCATCATCTAACATCGACCAAATTTTTTTTTTGATTTCTTTAAAATCTTCGTAGTATGCTGGTTGCATACAGGCTTACTTCCTTAATCTTCTAATTAAACTTGATGTATCCCAACGATTACCACCTAATTTTTGAACATCACCATAGTACCCATCTACAATTTCAGTTATCGGCAATAAAGAATTATTTTTTTTTGCTTCTTCTAAGGCAATTTCTAAATCTTTTCTCATCCAATCTACAGCAAATCCAAATTCGAATTTATCATCAATCATTGTTTTGTATCTATTATCCATTTGCCAAGATTGAGCAGCGCCTTTAGATATAACTTCAATAACATCTTCCATATGTAGTCCAGCTTTTAGACCAAAGTTAATACCTTCCGATAATGCTTGAACAAGGCCCCCAATACAGATTTGATTAACCATTTTTGCTAACTGTCCATTACCGGCTTTACCAAGTAATTTTATTTTTTTACTATAACAATCAATTACATGTTTTGCTTTATCAAAATTTTCTTTGTCTCCTCCAACCATTACAGTTAGGACGCCATTTTCTGCGCCTGCTTGTCCTCCTGAAACTGGAGCATCTAAAAATCCAAATCTATTTTTTTTTGAATAATCATAAATTTCTCTTGCAATTGTTGCTGAGGTTGTTGTGTTATCAATATAGATAGTACCTTTTTTTATTGTTTTAAAAATTCCGTTATTTCCAAAAGTAACTTCTTTTAAATCTTTATCATTACCAACGCATGTAAAAACAAAATCAGCTCCATCAACAGCTTTTGCGGGAGTTTCAGCTTTTGCTCCTTTGTATTCAGATAGCCATTTATCTGCCTTTGCCGTTGTTCGATTATAAACAGTTACATTATGTTCAGCTTTTGATATATATCCTGCCATTGGGTAACCCATTACACCGAGACCAATGAAAGCAACCTTACAAGTCATAAAAAAAAATGTTTAAAAATTTAAGTTTAAAAGTAATTATATTTGGTTTTATATTTACATTTTTTTCTAGTTTTGGACAGAGTTTTTTTTTAGGAATATTTAATCCAAGTATAAGAAATGAACTATCTATATCTCATGGACAATTTGGTTCAATTTATGCATCAGCCACTCTAGCAAGTAGCTTTATATTAATTTGGTTAGGAAAAAAAATTGATGATATAGATATTTCTAAATTTGCTTTTTTTGTAATTTTATTACTTGCTTTTTCTTGCTTCTTTTTTTCTAAAATTTCATCGATTTCATTTTTGTTTATAGCAATATTATTAATGAGATTTTCAGGTCAAGGCATGATGTCTCATACAGCCACGACAACAATTTCTAGATACTTTACAAAATCAAGAGGAAAAGCTTTAAGCACTGGATGGTTTGGTCTGTCAGCAGCAGAATTTATTTTACCAGTTTTAATGATTTATCTTTTGTCAATTACAGAATGGAAAAATATTTGGATTGCAATTTCAATTATTGTATTAATTTTTTTACCATTAACTTCTTTTTATTTAGTAAAAAATCTTAATTTTGATTCAAGGGAAAAAGCAGAGAAAAATATTGTTAATGAAGACAATTTCAAACAATGGAAAAGAGTTGAAGTTATTAAAGATTATAGATTTTATATCGTATGTGCAAATATGTTAGCAATGCCTTCTATTGCTACTGGAACTTTTGTTTATCAATCTTTTATACTTTCTTCAAAGAACTGGGGCCCATACATAATTGCACAGTCGTTTATGTCTTATTCTATACTTTCAGTTGTAGCATTAATTTTTTCAGGTTTTTTAATTGATAAATTTACTAGTAGAAAAATTTTAATTTATATGAACATTCCTTTATTTTTTGCAGCAATGATATTGTTTTATTTTGACAATCCTTTTTCATCATTTGTGTTTTTTGGATTGATTGGTGTTACTAACGGACTTTGTAATGTTCTTGGATCATCAACATGGGCTGAAATATATGGGGTAAAATATATAGGATCTATAAAGGCTCTGACTACTGCTTTAATGGTATTTGCTACAGCTTTTGGGACGGCTGTATTTGGAATTTTGATAGATAAAGGTTTTTCTATAGAGCAAATCTCTTTAGTTTCTGTAGCTTATATTT
>Ga0187827_10000649_pt1 | contig 53960 bp, 57 predicted proteins | sample ETNtaG_39_FD_167969 | JGI IMG/M metagenome (GOLD analysis project Ga0187827, IMG submission 167969) | Marine microbial and viral communities from oxygen minimum zone, Eastern Pacific Ocean - ETNP2014_SV_150_PacBio MetaG (Illumina Assembly) | ecosystem: Environmental > Aquatic > Marine > Hypoxic...
TGGGATCTTCTTTTGCATTAATTAATTTTATTTTTTCTGTCATATTTTTTATACGATTACCATTATAAGTAGTATATAAAGAATAAAACAAGTAAAAACAAATCGGCTTCTACAACAACTAAATATATAAGAATTATTGCTATGTTAATGAAAGATAAAAAAGGTTTGATCATGGGTGTTGCGAATGATCGCTCAATTGCATGGGGCATAGCTAAATCAATTGCCAAACAAGGTGGGCAGCTTGCTTTCACATATCAAGGTGAAGCTTTGAAAAAAAGAGTTCTTCCATTAGCTCAAAGTGTTGGATCAGATATTTTGATACCTTGTGATGTAACTGATACTTCAAGTATAGTAAAAACTTTTGAAATATTAAAAAATAAATGGGGTGAGCTCGATTTTTTAGTCCATGGAATTGCTTTTTCTAATAAAGATGAATTAAAAGGGAAATATTACAAGACATCGCTAGAAAATTTTAATCAAACTATGCATATATCTTGCTATTCTTTTACCGAAGCATGTCGTTTAGCAGAACCAATAATGAATAAAGGAGGCTCTATTTTAACATTAACCTATTACGGAGCTGAACAAGTAATGCCTCATTATAATGTTATGGGAATTGCTAAAGCAGCTTTAGAAGCTAGTGTTAGATATTTAGCTGTTGATCTAGGAGAAAAAAATATCAGAGTAAATGCAATTAGCGCTGGACCAATGAAAACCTTAGCTGCTTCTGGAATAGGTGACTTTAGATTTATCTTAAAATGGAATGAGTTAAATTCTCCCCTTAAAAGAAATGTTAATCAAGATGAGGTGGGAAATTCAGCTCTATATTTATTAAGCGACCTAGGTAGCGCAGTCACTGGTGAAGTACAACATGTTGATTGTGGATATCATACAGTAGGAATGGTTGCTGTCGACGAAGCAGAAGAAGTATCTAAACTTTTGAGTGAATTTATAAAAGAAAAATAATAATGTCATCAAATTCAATAGGTAGAATTTTTAATTTCACAACTTGGGGGGAAAGTCACGGTAAAGCAATCGGTTGTGTTGTTGATGGTGTCCCATCAAAAATTTCTCTTAATGAAAAAGATTTGCAAAAATATCTTGATAAGAGAAGACCTGGACAATCAAAATATACCTCTCAAAGAAAAGAGTCTGATCAGGTTGAAATTTTATCAGGAGTATTTGAAGGATTCACAACTGGTCATCCAATATCTTTGCTTATAATGAATCAGGATCAAAGATCTAAAGATTACTCAGAAATTAAAGATATTTTTAGACCTGGTCACGCTGATTATACTTATTGGTCAAAATACGGTATTCGAGATTATAGGGGTGGCGGTCGATCAAGTGCAAGAGAAACCGCTATGAGAGTAGCTGCTGGTGGCATTGCAAGAAAAGTTATTGAATATAAGATAAAAAATAATTTTAAAATTATAGGTGGTTTGGTGCAAATAGGCGATAGCAAAATAAACTATGATAATTGGAGTAATGATTTTATTGAAAAAAATAATTTTTTTTGTCCAGATCAAAAAATAATAAATGATTGGGAAGAAAAAATAACAAAGGCTCGTAAAGAAGGATCTTCTTTGGGCGCAATCATAGAATTAAGATGTCATGGAATGCCTGTGGGTCTTGGTGAGCCCGTATATGATAAATTAGATGCTGATTTAGCTAAAGCTATAATGAGCATTAATGCTGTAAAAGGTGTAGAAATTGGGAATGGATTTAACAGTGTTTTGGAATCAGGCTTTTCAAATGCTGATGAAATGAGAATAAAGGATTCTAAACCTGTATTTCTAACAAATAATAATGGTGGTGTTTTAGGTGGAATATCGACTGGACAAGATATTATTGTGCGTTTTTGTGTAAAACCTACTAGCTCTATTCTTAGTTCTAAAAAAACAATAAATACTAATTTAAAAGAAACGGAAATCTCCACCAAAGGTAGACATGATCCTTGTGTTGGTATTAGGGCTGTGCCTGTGGGTGAAGCTATGATGGCAAATACACTTGCTGATCATTGCTTGCGTTTTTTATAATTATTTTTTCGCATATATTAAAAACTCAATATTTCCCTTAGGGCCCTTAATAGGACTAGGAATAATTCCTTGAACTTCCATTTTACATTTAGATGAAAACCATTCCCTAAAATCTTCACAAATTCTAGCATGTATTTCAGAGTCAAGTATCACACCTCCCTTTTGTATTTCATTTTTAGATGCTTCAAATTGTGGTTTAATTAGACCTATAACCATCCCATTTTCTTTTTCTAAAAATTGTAGACATGGTTCAATGACTTTTTTCATACTAATAAAACTTACATCACAAACTATTACATTAATTGAATCGCAAATAATATTATTACTTAAATATCTAGCATTAGTTTTTGATATATTTATAATCTTATTGTGATATTTTAATTTTTCATGCAATTGATTAGTTCCAACATCTACAGCATAAATTTTTTTTGCATTTTTTGATAATAATACTTCTGTAAAACCTCCTGTGGATGCCCCAAGATCAAGACAAATTGAATCTATTATATCTATATTAAAATTCTCAAGAGCATACAGCAATTTGAAAGCACCTCTTGATACCCATTGAGGATGAATATTTTCTTTTACTACATCTGCATTAGCTTCATATAATTCTCCACTTTTAAGAACTTTTTTTCCATTAATTGAAACTTGTCCAGCCATAATCATCGCTTGCGCTTTTGAGCGTGAATCAGTAATTTTCTTATCAACTAAAAGTAAGTCAGCTCTTTTTTTCAAAATATATTATTTTTTTGTATAATCACTTAAGTGCACTATTTCATTAGATATTAAAGATAATATTTTATTGGAAATAGAATTAGCATCCATACCCATTTCCTTGTACTGATTTTCAAGAGTATTATGATCAACAAACCTATCAGGAAATATTATATTTTTGATTGTTGATGAGGTTGTTTTTTTTCTTATATTATGTACATAATCAAGAACAGAAGAGCCAAAACCCCCTATTGAACCTTCTTCAATTGTTATTACAAATTCATGATTGTCTAAAATGTTTTCTAATAAGATTGTATCTAAAGGTTTTGCAAATCTAGCGTCCATTAATGTAGGATAACAGCCCCTAGGCTTAAGACTTTCTATTGCTTGTTTACAAGCTTCTAATCTTGCGCCAAAATTAACTAAAGCTATTGAATTACCTTCCTGAATTATGCGTCCTTTTCCGATCTCTAAATGTAATAATTCGTTTGCTATATTTGTACCTATTACAGATCTTCTTGGAAATCGAAAAGAGGAAGGTCTATCGTCAATCAATATAGCAGTTTTAATCATACGAATTAATTCATCCTCATCAGCTGCAGCCATAATTATAAAATTTGGCAATGCAGATAAAAAAGCTATGTCAAATGATCCTGTATGCGTTGGTCCATCTGCCCCTACTTGACCTGCTCTATCGATAGCAAATCTTACAGGTAATTTTTGGATAGCAACATCATGTACTATCTGATCATAAGCCCTCTGAAGAAAAGTAGAGTATATTGCTGCAAAAGGCTTAAATCCTTCTGTAGCTAAACCTGCACACATAGTAACTGCATGCTGCTCGGCTATTCCAACATCAAAAAATTTCTTTGGATGTTTGTTTGCAAAAATATCTAAACCAGTACCGGAGGTCATTGCTGCAGTTACCGCAACAATTTTTTCATCCTTTGATGCTTCTTCTGATAAAGTTTCACCGAAAACTTGTGAAAATGATTTTACGTTTGTTTTAGATAAAGATGATCCTGTAACAATATCAAATTTATTTACTCCATGAAATTTATCGCTTGATTTTTCCGCAGGTTTATAACCATAACCTTTTTTAGTAATAACATGAAGAAAAATAGGCTTGTTAATTATATTAGATTTAATATTTTTTAATACTGGAATTAAATGATCAAAATTATGACCATCTATTGGACCTAAGTAAAAAAAACCCAATTCTTCAAACAATGTACCACCCGATACAAAACCTTTGGAAAATTCTTCTGTCCTGTAAAGGAGTTTTTCAAAAGATTTAGGAAATTTAGCTGATATTTTTTTAATAATTGATCGTATGTTTGAATATGAACTAGAAGACAAAAGCTTGGATAAATAGCTGCTCATTGCACCAACAGGCCGATCTATTGACATTTCATTATCATTTAAGATAACTATCAGCTCCTTATTCATTGCACCTGCATTATTTAATGCTTCATAAGCCATACCTGCACTCATCGCACCGTCTCCAATGACACAAATTATTTTTGAATTATCTTTTTTTAATTCTTGAGCAATTTTAATTCCTAAACCTGCTGATATCGAAGTAGAACTGTGTCCTGTGCCAAAAGTATCATATTCACTTTCACTTCTTTTGACAAATCCATATAAGCCGCCCCCTTGTCGCAATGTTTCAATTCGTTCTTTTCTACCAGTAATAATTTTATGAGGGTAGGATTGATGACCAACATCCCAAATTAATTTATCTTTAGGTGTATCAAAAATATAGTGAAGCGCTAAAGTTAATTCAACAACACCCAATCCTGCTCCTAAATGACCGCCGGTCTTTGATACTATATTAACAGTTTTATGACGTAATTCTTTGGCAATACTTTTAAGATCTTTGATTTTATAATCACGAAGATCTTCTGGAAAATTTATCTGATCTAAAAACTTATACTCCATATTATTTTTTAAAGTCTTCTTTTTGAATTTTATCATTTTCTACTTTTATCTTTTTGATTTGATTTTCAACTTTTTTTAATTTTCCTTCACAAATTTTTTTAAGATCCATGCCTTTTTCATATAGTTCAACTGACTTTTCCAAATCAACATCTCCAGACTCAAGCTGTTCTACTATATCCTCAAGCTTTTTTAAACTACCTTCAAATGATAAATCTTTATTATTTTTTTTCATATTTAGACCTTTTTATCAATATATCGCATTAATTATTTATACAATATTATACTTTATCTATTTCTCGATAATCTTTAGAATCTTATTTTGTTTAATATGGTAAATTACACCTTTGAGATTATCTGAGCTATTTATTGTAATTAGCAGTCTGTTTTCGTCAATAATTTTTATGTCAATAATTTCTTCTTCATCATTCAAATTTAATGTAATTTTTTTTAAATCTAAAGCTATATCTTCTGAATCTGTTAGAATCTTTGAATACATTCCATAAATTAGTGCAATAAAAGAAAAAATAATTAGAATGCCTAAAATTATAACAACAGATTGAAGAATTTTTTTTGACATGCAAAAGTTCTATACTCACAAAATAAAAATAAATAAAGAACAAAACCTTACAAGGCTTGATCAGGCTCTGGCTAAATTATTAGATAATGTTACAAGATCTCAAATTAAAATTCTTCTACAAAATCATAATGTAAGAAAAGCAGATAATATTATTACTGAAGCTTCGCTAAAAGTTAAAAAAGGTGAGGTGTTCTTTGTTTCAATACCTAGTATGCAACAAACAAGTTATGAGCCAGAGAATATACCATTAGATATTAGGTATGAGGATGAAAACATAATTATTGTTAATAAAATTCCTGGAATGGTAACACATCCAGCGCCTGGCAATCAGAATGGTACTCTGGTTCATGCGCTTTTAAAATATACAAATGATAAGCTGAGTTCTATTAATAAAAACAATAGACCTGGTATTGTTCATCGTCTGGATAAAGATACAAGTGGATTGATTATTGTCGCTAAAGATAATTTTACTCATCTGCATTTATCTGAACAGTTTAAAAATCACTCAATTTCAAGAAAATATCATGCGATTGTTTGGGGCATTCCAAAAAATCAAATGATAGAAGGATATATTGAAAGAAATAAGATTAATCGAAAAAAAATGACTTTGAATCAAAATAAGGAGGGGAAATTTTCTCAAACTATTATAACTCTTAAAAAAAGTTTTAGAATTTGCAGTATTGTTGAATGCTTGCTAAAAACGGGAAGAACACATCAAGTTAGATTGCATATGACTTCAATAAATAACCCAATTGTTGGTGATAAGTTATATGGTAAAAACAAAATTAATAAATTTGGAAAAAACAAAGAAACTTTCAATAAATTTCTTATATTGAAAAATTTTCAAAGACAGGCTCTTCATGCCTATCATATAGGTTTTATTCATCCTGTTTCAAAAAAATACCTTGAATTTAAGTCGGAATTTCCTGAAGATTTAAAGAATTTACTTGATTTATTAGTAAAATATTAATTTTAACAATTAAATATGATAAACGGCGATCTATGAATTTACCTATTTTATCCTCTGAAGGAAATCTGGCTTTTTATTTACAAGAAATAAAGAAGTTTCCTCTTTTAAGTGCTGAAGAAGAATTTATGTTAGCTAAAAGATTTAAGGAACATGGAGATACAAAAGCTGCACATAAGTTGGTAACTAGTCATCTTAGATTGGTCGCTAAGATTGCCATGGGTTATAGGGGTTATGGATTGCCAATTACTGATTTAATTTCAGAAGGAAATGTAGGAATAATGCAAGCTGTAAAAAAATTCGATCCTGATAAAGGATTTAGATTAGCAACATATGCAATGTGGTGGATCAGAGCACAAATACAAGAATATGTTTTACATAGTTGGTCTCTAGTAAAAATTGGAACAACAGCAGCACAAAAAAAACTTTTTTTTAATCTTAGAAAATTAAAAAACCAATTGCAATCTATTAATGATGGTAAACTATCTCCTGACAATGTTCGGGAAATTGCAAATAGACTAGATGTTAAAGAAGCTGAAGTTACTGATATGGAAAATAGACTTTTTTCTAGCGATCAATCATTAAATGTTCAGGTTGCTGATGAAGCTGATACCGAATGGCAAGATTTGATTGCAGATGATACTGAAACTCAAGACATAATTGTTGAAAAAAAAGATGAGTATATGCACCGAAAAAAATTAATCACCAAAGCTTTACAAATTCTAAATCCAAGAGAAAAAGAAATTTTAGAATATAGACGATTAAGGGATAAGCCTATAAAACTTGAAGAATTGAGTCAAAAATATAAAATTAGTAGAGAAAGAGTTAGGCAGATTGAAGAAAAAGCTCTTGAAAAACTAACAAAAGAAATTTCAAATACTGCTTAAATAATTATCTTTATCAATTGTTTGACTTCTTTCAGGTCCTGTTGAAATAACAGAGATTTTTGTTTCAATCATATTTTGAATGGCATTGACGTATTTTTGAGCATTTTCTGGTAAATCTGACCATTTTTTTATTCCGAATGTTGATTTTTGCCAACCAGGAATGATTTTATAAATTGGTTTAATATTATTTTGTAAATATTCATTAGATGGAAGATAATCGTATTTAGAGCCGTTAATTATATAACCAACACATATTTTTATTTCTTTTATTTCATCCAATACATCTAGTTTTGTAAGTATGACATTATCTATACCGGAAATTTTAACTGATTGTCTAACAAGATTTGCATCAAACCATCCACATCGTCTTTTTCTTTTGGTAACAGTTCCAAATTCTTTACCTTTTTCACCCAGATGAGTGCCCATATAATCTTTTAACTCAGTAGGAAAAGGACCTGACCCAACTCTTGTAGTGTAAGCCTTAGTAATTCCAAATATTTTATGATCTTTTCTTATTCCGAAACCACTACCAGCAAAAATTTGCCCTGATGTTGTGTTGGATGACGTAACATAAGGATAGGTTCCAAAATCAATATCTAAAAGTGATCCTTGCGCCCCTTCAAAAAGTATGGTTTCATTTTTTTTTCCTATCTCATTTAAAATTTTCCAAGTAGGATGAGAATAAGAATTAATTTTGTTATTAATTTTTATTAATTGGATAAACAAATCTGTTTCATCTATATTTTTTTTAAAATGTTTCAATTTATAGGAATGAAATAAAGCTAAATTGGATATTTTTTTTTTAAGCAAATCTTCATTTTGTAAATCGCATAATCGAATTGATCTTCTGCCAACTTTATCTTCATATGCTGGTCCAATTCCTTTTTTTGTTGTACCAATAAATTCTGTTCCTTTGTTTTTTTCATCCAATTCATCAATTATTTTATGTAATGGAAGTATTAAGCAGATATTTTCTGCAATCATCAAATTGTTAGAATTTACCTTAATACCCTGATCGGACAGTTTTTGAATTTCCTCATCTAATGCCCAGGGATCAAGTACTACACCATTACCAATAATGCATTTTTTTCCTCTAATTATGCCTGATGGTAATAAGTTTAACTTATAAGTTTTGTCTTCAATTTGTAATGTATGACCAGCATTATTCCCCCCTTGAAATCTAACTACAGTGTCTGCTTTAGATGATAGCCAATCAACGATTTTACCCTTTCCTTCATCTCCCCATTGCGTGCCTATTACAGTATAGAACATAATTATATATCTAATTTAATTATTTGATCGTCAATTAAGTAAGATTGGCAATTTTTTTTAATTGCCATTTCTCTTATATTATTTAAATCGCCAAAAAATGTCTCTATAATAAAACCCTGCGTTATTAATTCTTTCTTTCTGTTATTCAAAATATCAAATGGAATCATAATTTTATTTGTTTCTTCTGTGTTTGACGATGCTCTTAATATTGTATCCATATAACAAGTAAAGCCAGTAGCTTTTTCCTCGTTATCTTTATTATTTGAGATATATCTTCCACCTCTTGCTATTTCTCCTCTGACGTTATCAGCAAAAATTGTAAATCTAAGACTATTGTGATAATTTTTATCATCAATTTCAGTTAAGTCTAATAAAAAATTTACATCGGGATATTTACTAATAAAAATATCATATATATTATTTATATTGTTTATTTCGGATATATTTTTTTTATCAACTCTTAGTTTGTCTAATTTTTTTTTCTTATCAAATAAATTTCCTGTGCAAGAAAAAATATTATTTAAATATTTATGATTTCTATTTTCAAGTAATTCCAATGCCCCATTAATATCTTTTTTTCTTATGAAAGATTTTATCTTATCAAGTTCTGGCGATGATTTGATAAGTTCATACAGTTTATCTAAAAAAACTTTTGAAGATAATTCAATTGAAATACTTTTAATTCCCACTGAGTTTAAAGCATTATATGCAAGCTCAATCATTTCAATATCAGCCAAATAACTGTTTTCTCCGATACATTCGGCACCTATTTGCAAAAACTGTCTTTCAGGCCTTAACATAGAACCTTTATCACGAACGACTTCTCCATAATAACATATTTTTAGAGGCCTTGGTTTTTTTGATAATCTAGAAGATGATAATCTTGCGATTTGCATTGTTATATCATCTCGTAATGATAATTCTTTTTGGTCTTTTTTAACTTTAATTTTTAAAGTATTAATTTTATTAATTTGATTTGAAAACTCTATAAGTGGTGTTTTAACTAATTCATATCCATAGGATTGAAAAAGATCGATTATTATATTCTTGTACTTATATTCTATAGCTGCTTGATTAGATACCTCATCTTTAAAACCTTCTGGTAACAAATTATCTGGCATTAAGAATTTTATTAATTTGATTATTTATAATCTTACTAGCTTTATAAACTTTATCACTATCCTTCCCTTCTACAAGAATTCTAACTAATGGTTCAGTGCCTGATTTTCTTACTAAATAACGAATTTTAGGATTATTTACTTTATTTTCTTTTACAATGTTGTTTAAGGTTTTGTCAAAAAAACCATTTGGTTTTTTATTAATCTGCAAATTGGTCTTGATTTGTGGATATTGATCATACAAAGAAAAAATTTTACTTGTTTTAGTTTTCTCTGAAGAAATTATTTCTATAATTTTTAAAGCTGCTAATATACCATCACCTGTATTTAAATAATTTCCAAGTATTATGTGCCCTGATTGTTCGCCACCTAATATATAAGAATTTTTTTTCATTTCAGTAATGACATTGAAATCTCCTACACTTGTTCTAACCAATTTTATTCCTATTTTTTTTAGATAGTTTTCTAAACCTAAATTTGACATTACTGTTGTAACAACTACCCTTTTATCAAGTTGTTTTGTTTTTAAATAATGTTTTGCAAATAATGCAATTATTTTATCTCCATCTATTTGTTGGCCTTTTTCATCAACAACAATTATTCTATCTCCGTCACCATCAAAAGCAAAACCAATATCTGCTTTAATATCTAAAACTTTTTTTGACAGTTCTCTTGTATCAACCGCACCACATTCTTTATTAATATTTCTACCATCAGGTAGATTATTGATTGAAGTCACATCACAACCAATTTCCCAAAATAAACTTGGCGCAATATGATAAGTAGCGCCATTTCCACAATCCAAAACTACTTTAAATTTTCTTAAATCATTTTTTTTAATTATTGTTGATTTTAAATATTCCGAATATCTTCCTTGCGCATCCTCTAATCTAAAAGCTTTTCCAGACTCATGTTCAAGTGTTGAAATTTTATCATATTGTTTTTTGTCAAATATTATTTTTTCAATATTTTTTTCTATAACTTTTGATATTTTATTGCCTTCTGAATCAAAAAATTTTAATCCATTGTATTCATAGGTGTTGTGTGATGCTGTAATCATAACACCCATATCCGCTCTTAAAGACCTTATTAAAATTGGAAGCGCTGAAGTAGGTAGCGGACCTACCAAAATAGCTTCTATGCCCATAGAAACAAAACCAGATGTTATTAATGGTTCATACTGATAACCTGAAAGACGAGTGTCTTTTGAAATTATTACTCTATTTTTCTTTTGTGTTTTATTGGATAATATATACCCTGCAGCCTTAGCAATTTTCAAACATGTATCAGTAGTCATTGGCTCCTGATTAACTTTGCATCTAATTCCATCAGTACCAAATATTTTTAACATAGGTTCTTCTATCTTAATAATTAAAAATATAAAGAAAGAGTTTTTAAATATTACTGAGGTTGAGGACTGATTTTACTATTAGTTTTAGGTACAGAAGTTGCTACTGAAGGTTGAGGAGTATCTGGATCATTATCAAAATCATCTCTAGAAGGGCTCACTCCTTTTATCAAATCTTTGATTTCTTCACCTGTTAATGTTTCATATTCTAACAATCCTTTTGCAATTATGTGCAGTTCATCAACATTGGCGGTTAAGATTTTTCGACATTTTTTCTCTGCCTCATCAACAATTTTTCTGATCTCATCATCAATTAATTTAGCAGTTGCATCTGAAACATTTTTTGATTGAGCTACTGAATGACCCAGAAAAATCTCTTCACTATCGTTATTGTATCTTATTTTGCCTAGAGTTTCGCTCATTCCCCATTCAGTAATCATTTTTTTTGCCCAATAAGTTACGCTTTGAATATCTCCTGCTGCACCACTAGTGATTTTTTCTTTCCCAAAAATCATTTCCTCAGCAATTCGACCTCCCATTGCTATAATGAAATCAGCTTTGAGTTTATCTAACCTCTTATTTAATTCGTCTTTTTCTGGCAATCTCATTACATATCCAAGAGCCATTCCGGTAGGAATAATGCTTGATTTATATATTGGATCTGATGCCGGACAATGAAGTGTCGCTACAGCATGTCCTGCTTCATGATATGCCGTGAGTTTTTTTTCTTCATCTGTCATCACCATTGATCTTCTCTCAGCACCAAGAAGAACTTTATCTTTTGCCTCTTCAAAATCTTCTTGAGTTACAAGTCTTTTATTTTTTCTTGCAGCAAGTAATGCTGCTTCATTCACTAGATTCGCTAAATCAGCTCCAGTAAAACCAGGCGTTCCTCTAGCAATAATTTTTGAATCAAATTTTGGAGAAAATTTAATATTTTTTAAATGAACTTTTAAAATTTTATCTCTACCAATTATATCAGGTTTGGATATTGTAATTTGCCTATCAAATCTACCTGGTCTGAGTAAGGCTGGATCAAGAACATCTGGTCTGTTTGTCGCTGCTACAATAATAACTCCTGCATTAGTTTCAAAACCATCCATCTCTACAAGCAGTTGATTTAATGTCTGTTCTCTTTCATCATTTCCACCTCCAAGACCAGCGCCTCTGTGTCTTCCAACAGCATCTATTTCATCTATAAAAATAATACAGGGAGAATTTTTTTTACCCTGTTCAAACATATCTCTTACTCTGCTTGCACCAACACCTACAAACATTTCAACAAAGTCTGAGCCTGATATAGAGAAGAAAGGTACATTTGCTTCTCCAGCAATAGCTCTTGCTAGTAAAGTTTTCCCGGTACCAGGGGGTCCAACAAGTAAGGCACCTCGTGGTATTTTTCCACCTAATTTTGAAAACTTCTGAGGATCTTTTAAAAACTCAACCACTTCTTCTAATTCTTGTTTAGCTTCATCTATTCCAGCAACATCTTCAAATGTAACTTTACCCACAGCTTCATTTAAAAGTTTTGCTTTTGATTTTCCAAATCCAAGAGCCTTGCCTCCACCACCTTGCATTTGCCTCATAAAAAAAATCCATACACCAATTAAAAGTAGCATTGGGAACCAAGAGAGCAATATATTTAAAAATGGATGCATTGATTTATTAGCAGGCTCAGCAGAAATTTTAACTCCATTTTCATTTAATTTGTCAATTAAGTTTGGATAGTTTGGCGAATATGTTGTAAAAGGCCGGCCATCATCTAAATATCCTTCTACATGATTTCCTATAATATTTACTTCAGATATATTTCCTGCTTCTGTTGCAGCAAGAAAATCAGAAAAAGGGATCTTTGATGAAGATCTGTTATTTGAAGAATTTTGAAATAAATTAAAAAGAGACACTAAAAGAAGACCAATGATAATCCATAGTGCGATGTTTTTGCTGAATTTTTTCATATAATGAATCTTATATATAGATAAGTATGAATAATGAAAACACAATACTTATTTAATAACTTACTGAAAAATAGTAAAATTTATGTAACAAAATATATCAATTTATTATTTCGTCTAACCTTCATCTTTGAAAGATTGATAGATAAATTTACAGTTTCAGAAAGTTTATCAAGAGTTTTTATAACTTTATGGTACCTCAAAAAAGGCTTTTTTGGATAAAAAAATTTATACGTAATTTCAGTAAATTTTGCTTGAAGTTCTTGATCTAAATTTAAAAACTTTATTGAGTCAAATATAATCATATTTTTATGAATTTCGATATTTATTAGATTATAAATTTGAAATATCATTTTTTTATAATCATAATAATTTTCTCGAATTAATTTAAATTCTTGAGTTATATTTTTTTTATATTGAGGGGATTTTTTTATGAAATTTCTCACAACGACTCTACTGTATTTTTCATCTTTGTTGCTTGGGTCATTGACATAAAATAAATTCATTTTTTTATTGTAATTTAATATTTGTTTTTTTGTAAATTTAAGTAAAGGTCTTATAATTTGAACTTCATTATAAATAGTTCTCTCTTGCATACAATTTAGTCCTTCGAAATTACTACCCGCAATTTTTCTTAACACAAACGTTTCAATATTATCATCAAAATGATGACCAATAAATAAATGTAATATTTTATTTTTTTTACAATAATTTATAATTTTTAAAAAACGATTTTCTCTTGCCTGAATCATCTTTCCTTTGAGGACATTTTTTTTAGGAACTTTTAAAATTAAACTTTGAATATTGTTATTTATTAAATATTTATTAACAAAATTAGCTTCTTTAAAAGAACTCTCCCTCATTTGGTGGTCAATAATTAATGCGATTAATTTTCCTTTATTTCTTTTTATCCAATTTTTTAATAAAAATACCAGAGCTATGCTATCTGGTCCTCCAGATGCAGCTACTGCTATGACAGGATTAGTTTCAAATAAATTTTTTTGATTAAGTAATTTGTATAGGTGTTTTTCTATAATCGACATTAGTCAGATTATTCACATTCTAGTTCTATAATCATATTGTTAGTTTTATTAATTAATTTATGGTTAATATATTCTTTTGTAAATTTTTTAAGAGTATTGCATGCGTCATTAATTTTATCGATCTGTGAAAGTGCCTCAGCCAATTTATACAAACTATCTGGAGACTTAATACTTGTTGGATATTTTTGATAACCTTCTGCAAAAACAAGCGCTGCTTCACGGTAATTTTTTTTTAATAAATGAATTTCTCCCAACCAATAATAAGATGAACCTACAAGTTTATTTTCACTATTATTATCAATAAATTCTTCTAAAGCCTTTTTTGCTTGATCAAATTGCTGAGATCTTAATAAATCAAAAGCTATTTGGAATTGTTCATCTGGACTCAAATCTAAAATCTTATTATCTAAAATCTTATTATTTGATTGATTCCCGTCAGTGGAATCAGATAAATCTTCAGAGCTTATTGTTAACGATCCTAAAGTATTTTCACTCATTGAGTTATCTTCTGTCTCTTTTTCATTTGAAGAAATTTCTGGCGTTTCAGTTTCTTTAATTTTATTAATTAAGTGGATATCTATCTTTATATTTAATTCCTCATATAGTTCTTTCAGTTCATCAATTTGAAATATAATTTCTTCAAAATTTAAATTAAGCGTTTTAATATCTTTTTCAAGATCATAAATTCTCATATCAAAAGCTGAAATGTTCATAGAATTTTCGGATTCAACCTCTACTTTATTCTCACTTTCAATATTATGAGCATTTTTTTGATAAACCAACTTAGATAAATCATTTACATCTCGTTGAAGTCTATCAAGTTGTTGCTTAAGAGAGCGTTGACCTTCCTCACCATTAGCGGATAAATTAAAAAGAAATAAACAAACAATTAATGCGTATCTAAACATTACAAATGTCTATATTCGATTTAGGACAAAATTATGGCGCCGCCCTCCTAAATAAAGGCAGCACCAATTAAACTATATTAAGGGAGCTTTAAAAGTATTAATTAACTTTTGTAACAGATCTTCTGTTTTGACTCCACGCATCATCATTTGAGCCAACAACAGCGGGTCTCTCTTTACCGTAACTTATTGTGCTCATACTAGAAGCGCCTACTCCCAACCCATTTAAATAATTTTTTACTGCTTGAGCTCTTCTCTCGCCAAGGGCTAAGTTATACTCTCTTGTACCTCTTTCATCACAATGACCTTCAACTGTGATTGAAGCTTTATTGTATTGCTTTAACCAAGCAGCCTGTGCTTGCAATAATTCTTTAGCATCACTATCAAGCTCAGCACTATCATAACCAAAAAAAACTCTATCCCCAACATTAACGATCAAATCTTCCTGAGATCCTGGCTCTATACTATCAGAATCAGAAGTTGTAGCAGAATCAGAAGTTGTAGAATTAAAAACACCCGATGATCCGCTTCCAGAAGAATCTGCTGTATCTTTTGATGTTGTCGAACAAGCAGAGATAAACAATACCAAAAAAAACGTATATAAAATCCTGTGAAACATATTATATAACTCCCTTAGTAAATTCTTATAAAATCTTTACGCTGTATTATCATTTTTTTCATTTTTTCATACATATTTTTCTAAATTGCCTGTAATATCAAAAGAATAACAATGTTAATGCATTAGTGGCGACCACGCTGGATCAGAACCCCCAAGGGGCGTGATAATTTTCCTTTCGTTATACCCTGTTAAATCTATTGAATATAAGTTTGATTCTCCTCCACTTCCATCCTCAGCTGTTCTTTCTTCTTTAAAATAAAGTAAGTAACGACCATTAGGGGCCCAAGTTGGACCTTCTACATGAAAAGATTTTGCAATCATTCTTTCATTAGATCCATCAATTTCCATCACTCCAATATAAAACTGTCCCCCTTCTTGCTTTGTAAAAGCTATATAATCTCCTCTTGGAGACCATACAGGAGTGTAATAACTGCCTCCCTCTTTACTAATTCTTTTTAAATTTTTTCCATTTGATTCTGCTACATACAAATGTCTTCGTCCACTCCGATCAGAATTAAAAACAATTTTTTTTCCATCAGGCGAAAAACTAGCTGAAACATCGATGGCAGAACTATTTGTAATCCTTCTGGAAACTCTAGTTGCAAGATCAAGAATATAAATTTCTGAATTTCCAACATCTGGATCAGCATAAGACATAATTATTTTTTTTCCATCAGGAGAAAAGCGTGGAGCAAATGTCATGCCTGGAAATTCCCCTACGATTTCTTGATGCCCAGTCTCGATATCAAAGATATATACTCTTGGGGAATTTCTCGTCATATATGACATGTAAGTTATCTTTTGAGAGTTAGGGGAAAATCTCGGAGTTAAAACTAGATAAGAACCGTCTGTTAAAAAACGGTGATTGGCTTGATCTTGATCCATGATAGCTAATCTTTTTTGTTTACTTTTTTTTGGTCCAGTTTCGGCTACATAGACAACTCTTGTATCAAAATAACCACCTTCACCAGTTATTCTCTCAAAAATTGCATCTGATATAATGTGTGAGACTCTTCGCCAATTTTTTTCAGACGTTTCATATTTTTTTCCTAAAAGTTGTTTTTGAGAAAAAACATCATATAATCTAAATTCAACAGAAATTTTTTCATTTTTTTTATATATTTTTCCAGCAATTAAATGCTGTGCTTTAATAATTCTCCAATCTTCAAATCGTGGATGATTGGATAAAGATTCCTCATTTTGAATGAAAGATTTTCTTTCTATTGGCTTAAATAAACCTGATCGTTCTAAATTATCGGAAATCACCATGGAAATATTTTTTCCAATTTTAGCTTCTTTATCATCTTTTGAATAAAAGTTAGTAACTGCAATTGGAGTAGGCTTAATAGTTCCTTGAGTTAAAGTGACTTCAAGAGAATGCAATTTAAAACTAATAAAAAAAATAATTATTGAACAAAATATTCTTTTTTTCATAAAAAATAAATTTTTTACTGATAACCTTTCATAATACTATAATCAAAAGTAATAGTTATATTTTTCCATAAGTCATATTTATCTTTAGGTAATTTTAAAGGAATACACTCTGGATTTAATAGTGTTCTCATAGCGCTTTCTGTAATTGGCCCATAAAATGAGTTACTTTTAGATATATTTGTGTCAACAATACGGACTGAATTATCATATACTCTTCTATTTTGTCTTATTTTTGCAGAAATTTTAACAATCATTCCTTTTTTAATAACCGCTCCGGCAGGAGCTATCCAACAGGATGAAAGTTGTTGCCTTAACCGATCTATTTCACTAATTGATAGTTGCAAATTTTCTTTATTAATTTCTTTTTCTTGGTCATTAGTAATCTCACTTTTTTTCTCTTTTTCTTTTTTTTCATTTGTTTGAGAAGATCTTTCATTACGCAAATCCTTAAGCATTGACGCAATGCTAAATTGTGGCTCAGGTTTAGGTTTTGGTTGGATCTTTGCAATTACATCTGATGTTTTCTTTTCATCAACAATTTCAGATTTAGTTTTAATTTTTGGTTTGATCTTGGGTTTAATTTTTTTTGATGGCAAACTTTCTGTTTTTTCTTCAGAAATTATTTTCTTTTCTAATTTAATAGGTGTTTTAATTTTTTCTTTTATAACTACATCTTCTTTAGGTGTTGTTAATTTTGTGCTTTTTTTTGGCTCTATTTTAGGTTTTGTTTTTATATCTACTTTTTTTATTTCTTGTTTTTCAGAATTATTAAATTTTTTTGTTTCTGCTATAGCTTTTTTAACTGTATTTTCTTTTTTTTCTTTTATCTCTTTAGGTATTGAAGTTACATCAGTGACATTGATAATTTCTATAGGTATAATATTTGGAATATTAATCGGTACAGGCTCAAAAAAATTCGGCAAACCAATAGCAAATAATAAAAGAATGAGGTGTAAAATAAATGAAAAATAAAAACCCAGACTTTCACTACCAAGATTATTTACGTAAGTAAAAAATCTATTATTTTTTAAAATTAAAACTTCCATAAGACTTTAGTCAGTGGGATTTTGTGCAACTAAAGCGACCTTGATGTAACCTGCAGAATTAATTATAGACATTATTTCCATAACGCGTCCATACGCAACCACGCGATCTCCTCTAACATAAATTCTAGCATCAGTATTGTTGTCAGCAATTGCATTTAATCTTGGTATTATATTATCTACCTCTACAATTGACTCACCGAGATAAACACTTCCATCAAGTTTTACAGTAATTTCTATTGGATCTTTTTGATCAGTAAGTGCATTAGCCTTTATTTTTGGTAAATCAACAGGAATGCCTACAGTCAATAAAGGTGCTGTTACCATAAACACGATTAATAAAACAAGCATCACGTCAACAAACGGAGTAACATTTATTTCACTCATTAGGGTGCGTCTTTTATTGCGCCTGCTATTTTTATTATTGGAGATAATCAATTTTTATTTATCTTCTAATTGTCTGAAGAAAATTGTTATAAATTCATCGATAAATGATTCTAATGAAATAAAATATTTTGATAAATCACTTGTTATTTTATTATAAGCAACTACAGCTGGTATAGCGACAAATAATCCAAGAGCTGTAGCAAACAATGCCTCAGCAATTCCTGGAGCTACAACGGCCAGATTTGTATTTTGAGCTATAGCTATAGATTGAAAACTATTCATAATTCCCCAAACTGTTCCAAATAGTCCGATAAAAGGAGCTGTTGAGCCCGCAGTTGCCAGGAAAGTAAGATTTTTTTCTATTAGCTCAGATTCTTTATTAAAAGTAACTTGCATAGATCTATTCATTCTTTCCTTTAGAGCATTTACGTTTGAATTTATTTTTCTATCTCGCTTTTTATTAGTTTTTTTCCATTCACTTATTGCTGAACAAAATATTTTTGATTTAGGATCGTTTTGATTATAATTAAAGGTCTCAAATAAATCTTCAAAAGAATTTCCAGACCAAAAAATTTCATCAAACTCATTTTCAAGTTGTTTTAATTTTTTCATTTTTACTAACTTTTCAACAATAACGGCCCAAGAATAAATAGATGCTGCCATCAATAAAATAATAACTGACTTAACAACTAAATCAGCTTTTAAAAACAAGGATAATAAGGAAAAATCAACAACTACCGATGTTATATCTCCGGATGTGACAATGTTTTCCATTATTATTTGTCCCTTTTAAGTTTGTTTAAATCACTGCTGTGTACCATTACCCAAAAACCGGGACGGTTTTTTTCACAAAGAGCAATTACTGGTGTTTTTCCTTCTTCCTTTGCCAGCTTAGCAGTATCATCCCAGAGAGATATGGCAGTATGTTTAGCTCTTAATTTGCATTCAATAAAAAGATCTTCATGAATAACGTCAGCTCTTGTAACTTTTCCATGTCCGCCGCTTAATGGAGTTCTTTTTCCATTAAAAAAACTTGCAACATCTCTTTCTCTATTTTTCCATGCTTTGTTGGGCATTAATATTCCTTTCTCTTTATGTTAAAGTTTGCAAAATTTCATCATTCACTTCAAAATTTGATGAAACACTTTGAACATCCTCGTTATCCTCTAAAGTATTAAGCAATTTAAATAATTTTTCAGCAGTATCTTTCTGAACATCAACGTTATTTTCGCTTTTCCACACTAATTGAGATGATTTAGTATCTCCAAATTTATTAATTAACTTTTCATTGAGAGCATGTAAATCATCTTGATTGCAATAGATAAGATATGCATCTTCGTTAACTTCTAAATCTTTTGATTTATTTTCCACAGCAAATTCAAATATTTCATTTTCTTGTGCTAGTTTTTTTTCAAGAGATATTTCTCCAAATCTTTTAAAACTATGACTAACACTTCCGTTCGCTCCTAGCGAGCCTCCAAATTTACCGAATGTTGATCGTATTTCTGCAGCAGTCCTATTTTTATTATTGGTCATTGCTTCAACAATTATAGCTACCCCTGCAGGACCATAGCCTTCATAGCGAATTTCTTCATAATTTGAATCAGAATCATTTCCCTCGCCTTTTTTTATTGCGCGACTTATATTGTCTTTTGGCATATTTAGTGTTTTCGCATTACTTATAGCCGAACGCAGTCTAATGTTGCTATTAGGATCCGACCCACCAATTTTGACGGAAACAGTTATTTCTTTTCCCACGCGGGAAAAGATTTTAGCTCTTTTTTTATCTTGAGCCCCTTTTCGATACATTATATTTTTAAATTTAGAATGACCGGCCATTTGATTACCTATAAATTTTTATGACGTAATTAGTAAAGTAATTTTATTAAATTAAATGATTTATAATGATATTGTGTCTAATATGTGTAAGGATTTATATTTGGAAAGGTTCAATTCTTTCAGCTAAGCCATTTTTATCATTACTTTCAATAAATACCCCGCAAATTTTTCCTTTTCCATTAGCGGGGGTAAATCTTCCCTCTCTTCTGTATCCCAATGTAAATGCATGTATGGGATTTTCTCTATCCATACCGATAACTGAATTGTAATCCCCTGTCATTCCTGTATCGGTTTGATAAGCTGTCTTATTATCTAGCAATCTTGCATCAGCTGTTGGAATGTGGGTATGAGTGCCAATAACAGCCGTGACTTTTCCATCAACAAAATGAGCAAAGGCATTTTTTTCTGAGGTTGCTTCTCCGTGTATATCAATTAATATTCCGCTACACGTTGTTCCAAGATATTCAGATGATAATCTGTTTTTTATGATTGCAAAAGGATCATCAAGAGACATTCCCATGAATAATCTTAACATTACTTGAATAACAATAAGAGATCTTCCATCTTCTAAAACTATCTTATATTCGCCTTTTCCAGGAACACCTTTTGGATAATTAATTGCTCTTACAATTTTTGGACATTCCTCAATGTACGAAAGCATCTCTCTTTGATCCCATCCATGGTTGCCAAGTGTTAAAACATCAATGCCTTGTTCAAAAAGTTCATTAGCAATTTTTTTAGTAAGGCCATAACCAGAGGCTGCATTTTCCGCGTTTGCTATAATAACATCGGGCTCAAATTTTTCTTTCAAAACATTATGACTAGTCGATAAAGCTTCTCTGCCCGATTTACCAACTATATCTCCTATAAAAATTATTTTCATCAAACCTTATATAATTTTTTTTCAGTTAAAATATAGTCAATTTTTTGATCATATTTGTCGTGGACTAATTCATCAATTTTTTGATCATCAAAAGCGACTGCGATGGAAATAAATTTATGCTTTATTTTTTTTAAATAAAAAAAAGTTTTATCATAATATCCGCCACCATAACCTAGTCGAAAACCATTATGATTAAAAGCTAAACAAGGTGTCAAAATAATTTCTGGAAGGAATTCTTTATCTAAATCACTTGGTTGCATTATACCAAATTTTCCGGAAACCAATTTTGTTTTTAAATTATACTCAATAAAATTTAATGTTTCAGAATTATTTTTGATTATTGGCAAACATAAGATCTTGCCATTATTTAGCAAGAATTCATTGAGAAATTGAGTTGATATTTCTGATTTAAAAGAAATAAAACTAGCAATAATTTTATATTTTTTAAAATTTATTAAGTCTTTTAAATGATCTTGAAGTTTTTTGAATGCATTGCTATTTTTATCTTTTAATGTTGCTCTTTTTTTTATTGAGATTTTTCTTTGATATTCCTTATTAATATTTATCTCAGTCATTAGATTGGGATATAATTTTGTCTGTTAAGTCAATTATGTTTTTTTCCATCTTATCCAATTCGTTGAAAGCTTTTGAAATTAAATTTTTTAATTTACTATTTTCAATATTTAATTTACTTTCTGTATCCTTAAGTTGAATTATTTCCTGAGTAATATCATTTATATTTATCTCTTTTTTTTGGTTATCAATAATTTCTGTTTCTTTTTCTTTTGCTAAACTTTTTTCAATAATCTGATCTTCAGCTTTTAGAGCTGCAAGGATAAGAATTTTATTATCACTTATTTTTCCTCTAAGATTCTCAAAATCTAACAATCTATCGTTAAATTTTTCAATGATTTTTATCAGCTTCTCTTTTTCAGATTCTTCATAATTAATCTCTATTGATGATCCGAGTATTTCAGTTTTAAGTGTTGGCATTATAGTCTTTTATTATTTCATCTATTTTGTTTACATTCTTGTGGATTTGCTTCTTTAAATAATCAATTTTTTTTTGTTTGCTTAAAATATTTTCGTTTAAATCTTCTGCTAACTGTTCAAATTTATCAATTCTATGCTTAAGCTTTTCAATTTTTTTCAAAAGATCCATTGTTATTTATAGTTTTATTTATAAAAAAAGTCACTTTAATGAATTTACATATTAGTATAAAAGATAAATAAATCAGAGCATAAATTGTCCGCTAATCCTTCAAATCATCAAGATTTACATCAATTCGCCAACTGTATTAGATTTTTAACAATTGATGCTGTTCAAAAGGCTAATTCAGGACATCCGGGTATGCCAATGGGCATGGCTGATATCGCAACAGTTCTTTTTAAAGATCATTTGAAATTTGATCCTAATAATCCACAATGGTTAGATCGTGACAGACTTATTGTTTCAAATGGTCACGGCTCAATGCTTTTGTACGCTTCTCTATATCTTACGGGTTATAAAAATATCACTCTCAATGATATAAAAAATTTTAGACAAATAGGATCCTCCACTGCTGGACACCCAGAACATGGCGAAATTGCAGGAATTGAAACAACCACAGGACCTTTGTCCCAAGGTCTTGCTAACGGTGTGGGTTTTGCCTTAGCTGAAAAAATTTTAGAATCAAAATTCGGAAAAAAATTTATCAACCATTATACATATGTTTTTGCCGGTGATGGTTGTCTAATGGAGGGTTTGAGTCATGAATCTTGCAGTTTAGCTGGTCATCTCAATTTATCAAAATTAATAGTATTATTTGATGATAATTCTATTTCTATTGATGGCCCTACAAATTTATCTGCTTCAGATAATACAATTAAAAGATTTAAATCATATGGTTGGAAAACCTTATCTATAAACGGGCACAATCATGAAGAAATATCAAAAGCAATTACATTAGCAAAGAATCATAACTCTCCAACATTAATAGCTTGTAAAACAAAAATAGGTTTTGGCTCTCCTAATAAGGAATCGTCTTCATCATCACATGGTTCCCCTCTTGGAGAAGATGAGGTGAAATTAACAAGAAAGAGTTTAAAATGGCAATATAAACCTTTTGAGATCCCCAATGATCTTTTGGGTGGTTGGAGGAATTTTTATAAAAGAAATAATGATGATATAGATGATTGGAAAAAAGTATTTAATAAAATATCTAATACTCTTGATTTTAAAAACTATTTTACATTTACTATTTCAAATGAAACAAAAAAACTGATTAAAGAATTCAAATCTAAACATTTTAAAGATAAAACTAATTGCGCGACAAGAAAAGCGAGTGAAAAATCAATAGAAATTTTATCAAATAATATAGATAACTTAATTGGAGGTTCTGCAGATTTAACAGGATCAAACAATACAAAAACCAATAACATGAGGGCAATTACAAAAAGTAATTATTCAGGACGTTATATTTATTATGGCATTCGTGAACATGCGATGGCGGGCGTTATGAATGGTTTATCTCTTCATGGTGGTCTTAGGCCTTATGGAGGTACTTTTTTAGTTTTTGCCGATTATTGCAGACCATCTATTAGGCTTTCAGCTTTTATGAAACTTCCTGTGATTTATATTATGACACACGACTCAATTGGATTGGGTGAGGATGGCCCAACTCATCAACCCGTAGAGCATTTAGCTTCACTCAGAGCTATCCCTAATCTTACTGTAATTAGACCTTGTGACATTATTGAAACTATCGAGGCATGGGAAAATGCTTTAAATTCATCTTCTTCACCAACGATTTTAGTATTAACAAGACAGAATTTACCCTTAATGAGGAGTAAGGATATTAAGGAAAATGCTGTGCACTTGGGTGCTTATCCAATATTTGATCATGACAAATATCACGCAACTATTTTTGCTACTGGATCGGAAGTTGAAATTGCTGTCAATGCAGCCAAGCAATTGGCCAATGAAAATATCAATCTCAGAGTAATATCTTTTCCAAGTTGGGAACTTTTTTCTATGCAATCTGATTCATATAAACAAAAAATACTTGGAAACAAACCCAGATTTGCTATTGAGGCAGGTGTTATAAATGGCTGGGAAAAATTTGTTCCCTCTCAAAACTTTTTAGGAATGAAATCTTTTGGAGCAAGTGGGCCTTACAAAAAACTTTATGAATATTTTGGAATAACATCTGAAAATTTAATTAAAATGATAAAAAATAATATCTAGGAGATTATTTAATATGAAGGTAGCAATAAATGGATTTGGCAGGATTGGAAAATTAGTCTTTAGAGCTTTTCTTGAAAAACATATTAATAACGTTAATATTTTAGCTATCAATGAACTTGGCTCACTTGAATCAAGTCATCATTTATTGCAATTTGACAGCACTCACGGCAAACTTCCATTTGCAATAAAGAAAACAAAAAAAGGATTAAGATATAATAATAATAATATAACTTTTTTTTCAGAAAGAAATCCAGAGTTGTTGCCTTGGAAAAAATTAAAAATTGATGTGGTTCTTGAGTGTAGTGGTGTTTTTGCTTCTAAGGAAAAATCTTATGGTCACATCAAGAGCGGTGCAAAAAAAGTGGTCATATCAGCACCTGCGAAAAATGCAGATGCAACTATTGTTCAAGGTGTTAACAATAATATTTTAAATAAAAAACATAAAATTATATCAAATGGTTCATGCACGACTAATTGTCTTGCACCTGTTGCTATGATTCTGGAAAAAAATATAGGTATAGAATCTGGTTTTATGACAACGATTCATAGTTTTACAGGAGATCAACCAACTATTGACCAAACTCATACGGATTTAAGAAGAGCCCGTGCTGCATCAACTGCCATGATACCAACATCCACCGGTGCAGCAAAAGCACTTAGTCTTGTTTTGCCAAGTTTAGAAGGCAAGTTAGATGGAACTGCAATTAGAGTTCCAACTCCCAACGTATCATTAATTGATTTCACTTTTACCAGCAAAAAGCAAACATCTGTTGAGAAAATAAATAAGATAATGATTGCTGCCTCAAAAACAAAAGAACTAAAGAATATATTAACAATTAATGATTTACCTTTAGTTTCAATTGATTTTAATCATAATTCAAGCAGCTCAATTTTTGACCTAACTCAGACCCAGGTAATAAATAAAAGATTCTGTCGCATACTATCATGGTATGACAATGAATGGGGCTTTTCCAACCGTATGATTGACACCTTACTCAATTTAAAAAAATTATTATAAGTGAAGTCTATAAACTATAGTTTTGCAATAAACTCATATAATCAGGCTGTTAATATAATAACTACATGTCAAAAACGAAAAATATTTCCAATTATTTATATAAAATATTTTATGGTAAATGGCTTTGGACCTGACTGGATTAAAGAATTTAATAATTTACTTGAACAAAAATTTTCAAAAAAAAAATTTAAACTTTTTATAGATTGTAAAAAAAATTATGCTCTTTTCATTAATTTAGTTGAGCAAAAAATTGATTATTTAAAAGTTGATGCAAAAAAAGAAACTTATAAAAAACTAAATCAAATTGCAAAAAAAAATAAAGTTTTAATAAATCCTAAATTTAGTGTACTAGACTTTTCAAAAATTAAAAATATAGACTTAAAATTTAATAGAAGTTTTTTACAATGATTCTAATAATTAACAAAATTGAAATACGTTTTTTGTTGCAGGTTAATTAATGAAAATTGATGGAAATCAAATAAAAGTTGGCAATATATTAGAAATAAACTCTAAGTTGTGGAGAGTATTAAAAACACAACACACTCAACCTGGCAAAGGTGGAGCATATATACAGGTTGAAATGAAAGAGTTAAAAGAAGGAACTAAAATGAATGGACGTTTTCGCTCATCTGAGAACCTTGAAAGAGCTATACTAGATGAAAAACAATATCAGTATTTATATAATAACGATAATAAATTTTATTTTATGGACAATATTAATTTTGAACAAATAGAAATTGGAGAAGATATAATTAGTAAATCTCAGTCAAAGTTCTTAAAGGAAAATGATAACATCATTATTCAACTACATAATTCTATTCCTGTGTCGATTATTTTACCTGACCATGTATCATTTAAAGTTGTTGAATCAGATGCAGTGGTAAAAGGACAAACAGCGGCTTCATCATACAAGCCTGCATTATTGGAAAGAAATATTAAAACCTCTGTTCCTCCATTTATAGAAATAGGCGATGAAGTTATTATCAACACCAGTGATGCTAGTTATGTTGAGAAGGCGAAACAATAAAGATGCAAATACAACCCCCAATTATAAATATATTTGAAAAAGCTGTAAGAAAAGCGGGAAGAAGACTGTCACGTGATTTTGGAGAAATTGAAAATCTTCAAATCCAATCAAAAAATATAGGTGATTTTGTGACTGATGCTGACTTAAAAACTGAACAGATTTTACTTGATACTCTTCAATACTATTATCCTAAATCCACATATATTTCTGAGGAAAAAGGGAGAATTGATGGCAATGACGAAATCATAGTTATTGATCCTATAGATGGTACAACAAATTTTATTCATGGAATTCCACTAATTGGAATTGTTATATCAAAAATTGTTGATAACGAAATTACAGATGGTGTTATTTTTAATCCTATTACAAATGAATTTTTTTGGGCATCTAAAGGAAGAGGTGCTTGGTGTAATAATAAAAGACTCCGTGTATCAAAAAGAGATATTTTAACAGATTCGATCATTGGTATTGGAATACCTCATGCTAACAGAACTTATAATAATTATCTTAATGAAATTGAACAAATTACAACCAAATGTTCTGGACTTAGAAGAATGGGCTCGGCGGCTATTGATCTAGCCTATGTAGCATCAGGAAAATTAGATGCCTTTTGGGAGAGAAATTTAAATTTGTGGGATGTGTCTTCGGGAGTTTTACTTGTTAAGGAGGCTGGAGGAAAAGTTACTGAACCAAGCGGAAATTCATGGAATATTTCATCAAAAGATATTTTAGCCTCTAATTCCAGCTTGCATGAAATAATTCAAGAAAACCTGACTAAATCGAACTTTACTTTAGATCAAGATTAATTATAAAGCTATTAAATATGAAAAAGGGTATTCATCCAGATTATCACGAAATTGAAGTTGTAATGACAGATGGGTCGACATTTAAAACTAAATCTACATGGGGAAAGCCTTCTGATACTCTCAAACTTGAAATTGATCCTAAATCTCATCCGGCATGGACTGGGGGTAAGGCGAGCATTAACGATTCAGAAGGTCAAGTTGCCCGTTTTGAGAAAAGATTTAAAGGCTTGAAACTTAGGAAGTAAGTAACTATTTAAAAAATTTCTTTGCCTCTTCCAGCAAGGTATTCTTTTTTTTCATTTCTAACTCTGTTCTTTTCTTTTCATTTTCTAGATCCTTTATATATTTTCTCAAATCTTCGACACTAAAATCATCTAAATTTATTGATTTTACTGATTTTTTCTCGTCATCAAATTCTAAAAAATCATTCATATTTTTCTATATATTTTTTGATATTATATTTATAAGGTCTGCATAATTATTTATTGGATTATATATGAAATTTCCACTTATGCCAAAAGCAACAGCAGTATGGTTAATTGAAAATACCTCCCTTTCCTTTGATCAAGTATCAGAGTTTTGTGGTCTTCATGAGTTAGAAGTCCAAGGTATTGCCGATGGTGATGTGGCAATAGGTTTGCAAGGTTATGATCCTATTGATAATAATCAATTGACAAGGGATGAGATTAAAAGATGCGAAAATGATTCTGTTGCTCGTTTAGAGTTAATTTCCTCAGATACCATTGATAATCTTCCTCCTAGAAAAAAAGATACAAAGTATACACCTATTTCTCTTCGACAAGAAAAACCCCATGCTATTCTGTGGTTAATCAAACGTTATCCAGAAGAATTGAGTACTGCTCAAATTGCTAAGTTAACAGGGTCAACCAAAAATACCGTGGATGCCATTCGAAATGGAACCTATAGAGAAGCAGTGCTAGAATCAAAAAGCCCTATGGATGTCGGATTATGCTCTTATAAAGAATTAGAAAAATCTTTGAATAAATCGAGAAAAAAAGTATCCGTGGATTAGACTAAAATTAATAAAAAATGTAAATAATAATTATTTGCTGTGTGGAGGCATTTTTTTTTCAATAAACCACACATGCTTCTTTAATACAGGATCATATTTTTTCATTCTCAATTTTTCAGCTACTTTAAGACCCTTGGTAGGCTTTCGAACAATATACTTCGTTCCCGTTTTAGGATTGTCTTCAGGGATTAATTGTTTTAAAGCAAACGATGTTTTTTTTGCCATGCAAAGCATATATATGCAAACATATCTTAAATAAACATTTTTTTACAAAAATCTTTGTAAGCAAATTTTGTATATGGATTCCAGAATAATTATTTTTATAGCTAAAAAAAATATATGGAAATAAATCAAACAGAAATTAAAATTAAATCATTAATAAAAGATTTTTCTATCGAAACTACTCCTAATGTTTACGCAAAATATGGTCAATTTGGCGAATTCTTACCCAGAAAAAAACATGTATATATAACATACTTGCCAGATGAAAAATCTGAAAGAGTTATTGATACTGCAAAAAAAATAAATGATGAAAAGTTTAAAGCTATTCCCCACTTACCTGCAAGAAACTTTATGGACAGTTCACAACTAGAAAAATACATTGGCGCTTTATCAGAAATTGCAGGATGTGAAAAAATATTAGTTATCGGAGGAACCGTAAATCAAAAAGGAAGTATCACTTCAAGTCTTGATGTCTTGCAAACTGACTTGCTTTCAAAATATAATTTTAAGGAAGTAGGGCTTGCTGGACATCCAGAAGGAAGTCATGATGTTCCGGATGAAGAACTTGATAAAGCAATTATTGAAAAAAATCAATTTGCTAAAAACGTTGATTACAAAATGTATTTAGTTACACAATTTTTTTTTGACTCTTCTTCCTTTCTTGTGTGGGAGAAGCATTTGGAAACCTTAAATAACTGTTTAGATATTCATGCAGGGATTCCTGGGCCAGCAACATTAAAAACTCTGGTTTATTACGCAGCTTCATGTGGCATAGGCAATTCAATTAACTTTCTTTCAAAACAAGGAATGAAGATTTCCAAATTAGCAACCACAAGAACGCCAGATAAATTAATTGCTGATCTTGCTGATTATAAAAAAAACAATCCTTCTTCCAAATTGTCTAAGCTTCATTTTTTTCCTTTCGGGAGTATAAAAAAAACCTCTGAATGGATAAATTCAATAAGTAATTCTCCTCTAGAAATTATCTCTAATAATGAATTTAGACCTATATCTTAATTAATAGACTAAAATTTCCACTTATATATTTCTTATGATAAAATTAATATTTTCTATACTGAAAAATTACTCTATAGAAAATAGGAAATTTTTTTGGATTCTATATGTCAGACATTGAAATTGCACGTAAGGCGAATAAAAAACATATTAAAGAAATCGCCTCAAAATTAAATATACAAGATAATAATCTGCGTGCTTATGGTCCTCATATTGCTAAGATTGATATCAAATCATTAAATAACTTTCCCAGCAAAAAATCTAAACTTATTTTAGTCACTGCTATTACACCAACTCAAGCTGGAGAAGGTAAAACAACAACATCTGTCGGACTCAATGATGGTTTATGTAAAATTGGCAAACAAAGCATTGTGTGTTTACGAGAACCAAGTCTTGGTCCAAGCTTTGGAATGAAAGGCGGAGCAGCAGGTGGGGGCTATGCTCAAGTTGTGCCAATGGAACATATAAATTTACATTTTACAGGAGACTTTCACGCCATTACTACTGCCAACAATCTCTTAGCATCGTTAATTGATAACCACATCTATTGGGGAAATAAACTGGGCATTGATGTTAGGCGCGTATTCTGGAAAAGATGTGTGGATCTAAATGATAGAGCTTTAAGAGAAATAACGATAAATCTTGGTGGAGTCGCTAATGGATATCCTCGACAAGATGAATTTAATATAACCGTTGCATCTGAAGTGATGGCGATTTTTTGTCTGGCTACCGATCTTAAAGATTTAGAAAAACGATTAGGTAATATCACTGTTGCATACACAGGAGAAAAAAAATCTATATTGGCAAAGGATTTAAAAGCAGAAGGCCCGATGACAGTTTTACTAAAACAAGCTTTGATGCCCAATATAGTTCAAACACTTGAGAATAATCCTGCTATCATTCATGGAGGTCCTTTTGCTAACATAGCTCATGGTTGTAATAGTGTAATCGCGACAAAAACAAGTCTTCGATTATCTGATTACGTTATTACAGAAGCTGGATTTGGAGCTGATCTTGGGGCTGAAAAATTTTTTGATATTAAATGCCGTAAGGCAGAATTAACACCAAACGCGGTTGTCTTAGTAGCGACTATACGAGCGTTAAAAATGCATGGCAGTGTTAAAAAAGATGATCTTAATAAAGAGAATGTGAATGCAGTTAAGTCAGGAATGTCCAATTTAAAACGTCATGTGTCAAATATTAAAAAGTTTGGTTTACCTGTGATCGTAGCTATAAATTATTTTGTTACAGATACAGATAATGAAATGAAAGTGCTCCAAAAAGAGTGTGCGAACTTGGGAGTGGAAGCTGTGCCGTGCTATCATTGGTCTAAAGGAGGTGAAGGAGCTACCGAACTTGCAAAAAAAGTTGTTGAACTTACGGAAAGCAAAAATACTTTCAAAGTTCTTTACGAGGATAAAATTTCATTATTTGATAAAATTAAAACTATTGCTGCTAAAATTTATGGTGCCAAAGATGTTGTTGCGGACACAAAAATACGGAATCAATTAATACAATTTGAAAGTGATGGTTATGGACACTTCCCTGTTTGTATTGCAAAAACACAATATAGCTTTTCTACTGATCCTTCACTAAAGGGCGCTCCATCAAATCATAGTTTACCAATCAGAGAAGTTCGTCTTTTAAGCGGAGCTGAGTTTATTGTTGTTGTGTGTGGGGAAATTATGACAATGCCAGGACTTCCAAGAGTTCCTGCGGCTAATTCAATTCGTTTAAATGATGACGGGGAAATTGAAGGAATTTTCTAAAACTGTTATAGAAATATTCATAACTATAACAAATGCATAAAAAACCAAAAAAATATTCAATTTTCTCTCTTGTAAAAAATGCGTTTTCTTATCATGAGAATTGGCAACCTGTCTGGAGATCTTCTGAACCTAAAAACAATTATGATGCTATTATTATTGGAGGCGGAGGTCATGGCCTAACAACAGCTTACTATCTGGCCAAAAATCATGGTCTAAACAATATCGCTGTAATTGAAAAAGGATGGATTGGTGGCGGCAATACAGGACGAAATACCACGATTATAAGATCTAATTACCTGTGGGATCAAAGCGCAGCACTATACGAACATGCATTAAAATTATGGGAAGGTATGTCTCAAGAATTAAATTACAATGTTATGTTCTCCCAACGCGGAGTGATGAATGTGGCGCATACCCTTCATGATGTAAGGGAATTAAAACGTCGTTGGCATGCTAATAGATTAAATGACATTGATTGTGAATGGTTAAGCGCGAAAGAAGTAAAAGAATTTTGCCCAATTATTAATATTTCACCAAATATTCGCTATCCCGTTATGGGGGCCACGTTACAACGTCGCGGAGGCACTGCAAGACATGATGCTGTTGCTTGGGGATATGCCAGAGGCGCTGATGCAATGGGTGTTGATATTATTCAAAATTGTGAAGTAACAAGCATAAATATCAATAATGGTCAGGTCATTGGAGTTGATACTACCAAAGGATCTATAAAATCAAAAAAAATTGGCGTTGTTGCTGCTGGCCATTCTAGTGTCATTGCAAACATGGTTGGTATTCGACTTCCGTTGGAGAGCAGGCCTCTGCAAGCATTGGTTTCAGAACCTGTGAAACCAGTGATTAATACAGTTGTAATGTCAAATACAATTCATGCTTATGTTTCTCAATCGGATAAAGGCGAGTTGGTTATTGGGGCTGGAACGGATGGATATACATCTTACACGCAACGTGGTGGTTTTAATATTGTAGAAGATACAATAACAGCAGTAGTTGAATTATTTCCTCTTTTTTCAAGAATGAAAATGCTAAGACATTGGGGGGGGATTGTTGATATATGTCCCGATGCAAGTCCTATAATTAGTAAAACGCACATCAATGGATTATATTTTAATTGTGGCTGGGGAACTGGAGGCTTTAAGGCAACCCCTGGATCAGGATGGGTTTTTGCTCATACAATTGCAAACGATGAACCACACAAACTTAATGCACCTTTTACTATCAATCGTTTTTCAAGTGGTGAATTAGTGGATGAACACGGCGCAGCAGCGGTTGCCCATTAATTATTATGTTTTTAATTAAATGTCCTTATTGTGGAGAAAGAGATCAAAGTGAATTTAGTTGTGGAGGAGAAGCGCACATAGTTCGCCCAAAAAATCCTCCAGATCTGAATGATGATCAATGGGCTGATTATCTTTTTATGCGAAAAAACATAAAAGGAATTCAATTTGAAAGATGGAATCATTCAAATGGATGTCGTCGGTGGTTTAATGTTGTTAGAAACACTGCAACTGATGAAATTTTAAAAATATATAATATGAGAGAGCGTCCGCCTATCATTACTGGAATTGCTCCAAAAACTCCATCTGGAGAACCCTCAATAGGTTCTGGAAATATTTCAACATCATACACAAAAAAATAATTATGAACCAAAAAATTTCTTTTACTTTTGATGGAAAAAAATATTCTGGTTTTGTAGGAGACACGCTTGCAAGCGCGTTAATTAGAAACAGTGTCTTTTTAGTTGGAAGAAGTTTCAAATATCACAGACCTAGAGGAATAATTAGTTCTGGTAGTGAAGAACCAAATGCAATTGTCCAATTAGAGTCGGGTGAAATTACTGAGCCTAATGTAAGAGCAACAGAAATTAATATTTATGAAGGATTGAATGCCACTTCGCAGAATAATTGGCCATCCTTAAATTTTGACCTTGGATCAGTAAATGGTCTATTTTCTCGCTTTTTTCCAGCAGGATTTTATTACAAAACTTTTATGTGGCCTCCAAAATTTTGGGAGAAATATGAATATTTTATCAGAAAAGCTGCTGGATTAGGAAGATCGCCGACAAAGGATGATCCTCATCAATATGAACATTTTCACTATCACTGCGATGTATTGATTGCAGGTGGAGGAATTAGCGGATTGTATGCCGCAAAACTACTGGCAAAAGCAAATTTGAAAGTATTAGTTATAGAGCAACATCCTAAGTTAGGTGGTCAATGCTTGAATACTGATTCGTTCAAAACTCATGAAATTCTTATAAAAGAATTAGAAGATCAAAATAATAAAGATAATTTAAAAATTATAAAAAATTCAACAGTTTTTGCATATATGCATTCAAATTATTTGCTAGCTTGTCAAAAAATAAATAATGAAAAAATAAGACAAATCATTTGGAAAATAAGAGCTACAAAAGTTGTATTGGCAACAGGATCAATTGAGCGTTTTTTGACTTTTGATAATAATGATAGACCAGGCATTATGTTGGCAAACAGCGCTCGAAAATATCAAAATCATTGTTCTGCTAAAGATGTAAAAAAAATTATCATTTTTACAAATAACGATACTGCTTACCAGACTGCGATTGATTTTTTTTATAAACAAGAATTTGAGGTGCAAGCAATAATTGATGTACGCAAAAATTCAAATGGTGATCTTGTAAAAAAAGCAGAAGTATTAGGAATTAAAATTTTTTTCAATCATGCTGTAATTGATACTAAAGGAAGAAAAAAAATCAATTCAGTTATAATTAGTGAATTAGATGAAAACTTAGATAAAACAATTGGCAGGTCTAAAAAACTATCCTGTGATCTTCTTTGTGTATCTGGGGGTTGGACACCTACTGTTCATCTGTTTTCACAATCTAAAGGTAAGTTATTATACAGAGAATCTGATGCAACTTTTATTCCAGATAAGTCATTTCAAAATGAAATTTCAATTGGTGCCTGCAACGGTACATTCGAATTGAATGGAATTCTTAAGGAAACTTATACAAAAATATCAGATTTATTAACTGAATTCGGGAAAAAAATTGATGTTGAGTCTAGATTAAATTCAGAAAAAATTTTTTATGACAAATTAAGGCATCTTTGGATTGTTCCTTCAAATAAGCACTTTGGTAGAACAAAAATGTTTGTTGATTTTCAAAACGATGTAACAGCTAAAGATATAAAACTTGCGCTAAGAGAAGGATATAGATCAATTGAACATATAAAACGTTACACAACTACAGGAATGGCAACAGATCAGGGTAAAATAGGAAATATTAATGCTCTTGGTATCATTTCCAATTTGTCAGGCATACCAATACATAAACTAGGAACCACCACTTTTAGATTGCCTTATACACCAGTGACTTTTGGTGCTCTGGCAGGAAGACATATAAAAGAATTTTTTGATGTAGAAAGAACTACCCCGATGCATCAGTGGCATGTTGAAAATAAAGCTAAATTTGAAGATGTGGGACAATGGAAAAGAGCCTGGTATTACCCAAAAGAAAACGAAGACATGCTTCAATCTGTTAATCGAGAAGTTAAAGCAACAAGAGAGGGAATTGGAATACTAGATGCATCTACCTTGGGTAAAATTGATGTTAAGGGAAGAGACGCTAGTGAATTCCTTAACCGGGTTTATACAAATGCATGGTCCAAACTTAACATAGGAAAATGTCGTTATGGATTGATGCTTGGTGATGATGGCATGATAATTGATGATGGTGTGACTAGCAGGCTTGGAGAAAATCATTATGTCATGACCACAACAACTGGAAATGCTGCAAGCGTAATGAGCAAATTGGAAGATTGGCTTCAAACAGAATGGCCGGAACTTAAAGTTTATTTAACATCGGTAACAGAACAGTTTGCTACAATCAGTATTAACGGACCTTATGCTCCTAAACTTATGAATAAACTTTGTCCAAATCACGACTTTTCTAAAAATAATTTTCCACATATGAGTTTTCAAAATATTGAGATAGATGGCGTTCACTGTCGTGTCATGCGTATTAGTTTTACAGGAGAGATGTGTTATGAAATAAATGTGCCTTCAAGTTACGGGAGTGCATTGTGGGAAAAATGTTTTAATTTAGGTAATGAATATAACATTACTCCATATGGAACAGAGGCTATGCATGTTCTTCGTGCAGAAAAGGGATTTATAATTGTGGGGCAAGAAACCGATGGCTCTGTTACACCTATAGATTTAGATATGAGCTGGATAGTCAGCAAAAAAAAATACGATTTTATTGGTAAAAGATCCTTATACAGAAGTGATACAATTAGAGAAGATCGCAAACAACTAGTAGGAATTTTTACAAAAGATCCAAATGAGATTTTAGAAGAAGGATCCCAGCTTGTTGAAAAGATCACACCTGTACCAATGGAAATGGTTGGACATGTGACATCAAGCTATTATTCACCTAATCTAGACAGATCAATTGCTTTAGCTCTAGTTAAAAAAGGAATAAAGAAAAAAGGATTAACGATATATGCACCCATGCCAAACAAAACAATTGAAGTGGAAATAACAAATCCCGTATTTATTGATCCATCTAATGAAAGATTAAGTGCATAATGTTAAATAGAAAAAATTCAATTCATATTTTGCAAAATAACATAGTTCAAGAACACGCTGACATAAAATTTCAAGAACTGCCTTTTATGACAAAAATTAATTTGCGAGGAAATCCAAATGATAAAAAATTTCTGTCATCTACAAGTGAAGTTCTAAATACCATTTTGCCAACCAAAACAAACACTTACATAAAAATTAATTCATTAAAAATTATATGGCTTGGTCCTGATGAATGGCTCATTATTGATGAAAAAGAGGATGACAAAGAAGATTTATTCTCAAAATTGGAAAATTCTATTGGTTCTCAAAATGCAAGTGTAACTGATGTATCAGAAAATAGAACCGTTATTCGCATAATGGGTACAAATATTTTTATACTTCTCGCAAAATTTCTTACCTTGAACTTAGATAATAGTTTAAATAGTAACTCTTCTGTTGCTCAAACTTTGTTTATCAAGGTTCCGGTTCTTCTTATGCGTCATCATAAACATAATAAAGAGCCTAAGATTGACATATTCACAAACAGATCTCATGCAAACTATGTTTATAAAATTCTGGTTGATGGTTCAAAAAATTTGGATTTTTAAACTCTTAATTTTTTTCATCATTTTCTATTGTTCGATAACTCTTGCTGAATCTATTAAAGGTAAGGCTAGAATAATAGATGGGGATACAATTCATATAGGAAAGAATAAAATACGCTTATACGGGATAGATGCTCCTGAAATCAATCAAACGTGCACAATTAATAAAATCATATGGGAGTGTGGTTTGGAATCTTCCCAAGCTCTAGGAAGTATAATTTTAGAAGAAGAAGTGCGATGTGAAATCGTTGATATTGATCGATACAAAAGATTTGTTGCAAAATGTATTGTAAATAATATTAATTTAAACCAATATATGGTCCAAAATGGATGGGCTATTGCTTATCGCTACTATTCTAATGACTTCATCAATGACGAGGAAATTGCAGAAAAAAACAAGGCTGGTATTTGGCAAGGAAAATTTCAAAACCCTTATTTATATAGAAAACAACAAAAAAATTAATATCTAAATATATGTCAATAATAATTGATATTTTTAATTTATTATGATTAAACAACTCAATGTTTGAAAAAAAAGCACCTACGCCCAGCTCAAATGATGATAAGACAGATGTTTTCAGACCTGCTAAAGGATCTTCAAAGGTTATAATAGGAAGTGGCGTTAAACTTAAAGGTGAAATTACTGACGCTGATGAAGTTCAGATTGATGGTAGTGCAGATGTTACAGTGAGTACGGATAATTTAATTGTTGGAAGCACAGGAAACCTAAAAGGAACGATACAGTCAGATAACGCTGATGTATGGGGAAATGTTGATGGAGATATAAAAATTTCTGGAACTTTAACAATTCAAGAACAAGGTTCCGTTTCAGGTAGCGTGGAATATCAAAGTTTACAAATCAAACTGGGTGGAAAAATAAAAGGGGATGTTAAAGCATCTGAGAAAGTTAAAAAAATAACTGATGCCCCTACATTTGATTCTGCTTCTTCATTGCAAGATTCTACTAAAGTAAAAAAATCCTAGTCATTTTTTTATTATTTAACAATATCCATAAATATTCAGTTTCTTATAGCGTCTAAGTTAGGTCCATATGGTAAATTAATGAGGATTTTTATCCTTTAACGATTCAATAATTTCTTTTTGTTCATTTATTACTTGTTCTAATTGTGATATTTTTTCTCTTTTTTCAATATTAAGTGATTTTAATTGTAAATCCAATTCTAAATTTTTCTTAAACACATCTTTGTATTCATTTAAAATTTTTTCATTTTCTTTTTTTAACTGCAAAATTACTAAATTTAACTCCTTAACTTTTTCTTTCACCGCATCTTCAGTGACTTGTGAAGTATTTTCTATTTTAGAATTTAAAGCATCTAACGATACTAACAGTTTTTCATTTTCTTCTAATAAATAATTTTTTTCTTTTATTAAATTATTTTTTTCTTCTATTAGGACACTTAGTTGTTTTTTTAGATATTGAATTCGTTGATCGCGAAAAATGATCTTTTGTTCTTTTTCGATAATTATTAATTCAATTTCTTCTTTATCTATACTTAAATGTTCTTTTTCAACAGTGCTATCCGTAGTGTCAGTTTTATTAATTATTCCTATTTTTTGATCATCAACACTATAATTAAAGTAAATAATAGTTAGTGAAATTATAATCAAAAATATAATGAAAATAATTCTGCGTTTGAGCCTTCTTGCTCTCTCGCCAACATAACCTATCATTATAAAATCCTTCTATAATGAAATGAGTAAAACTAAAAAGATAAATCAATATTTATTGTAAATAAATAAACTTATACTTGGAATATAAAAAAAATGCTCTTATTATGTTATAATATCTTTTATAGTAAGATTGTGACTTGCGTTCACATAGCGAAGTGTTTTGGTTTTAGAGCGCATAACGACTGATTGAGTTGTGGCAATGTTGTTCTTTATCAGAACCCCTTGAAGCAAAGTGCCATTTGTCACTCCCGTTGCTGAAAACATCACATCGCCTGATGCTAAATCATTTGTGGTATAGGTCATATTTGTATCCTTAATACCCATATCAGCAGCACGTTTTTTTTCGCTCTCGTCATTAAATACCAATTTGCTGTAAATTCTCCCTCCAATACACCTCAAAGCGGCGGCGGCTAAAACTCCTTCAGGAGAACCGCCTATTCCCATATACATATCAACGCCACTATCTTCAAATGACGTGGCAATAACAGCGCTTACATCTCCGTCGGAAATAAGCTTAATTCTTGCCCCTGTTTGTCTCACTTTGCTAATTAATTCCTGATGACGTGGACGATCTAAAATACAAACTACTGTATTTTTTGTATTCATATCTGCGAAATCAGAAAATTTTTGTACAATTTCATTAGCAGGAGATTCAGGATCTATTTCTAAATCTTGATATTTTTTTCCGTATGCAATTTTATGCATATAAATATCTGGGGCGTGCAAAAAACCTCCCTCCTCAGCCATTGCAAGTACGGATAATGCATTTTCTCCCCCCTTAGCCGTAATTGTCGTTCCTTCTAGTGGATCAAGAGCAATATCAACTTTAGGCCCGCCCTTGCCTACCTTTTCTCCAATGTATAACATCGGAGCTTTATCACGTTCTCCTTCTCCAATTACCACTGTACCATCAATGACAAGATTATTTAGAAAATCACGCATGGCATTTACAGCTGCCTGGTCTGCTGCCTTTTCATCACCGCGCCCCATATGTAATGAACTGGATAGGGCTGCCGCTTCTGTCACACGCACGGCCTCTAAAGCCAAGTTTCGATCTAGAAAATCCTTACTCATATAAAAAAATTAAATTAGCATTATTCATTGTTTAAATATATCACATATTTGCATAGTTTGGCCCACCGCCGCCTTCCGGAACAACCCAATTAATATTTTGTGAAGGTTCTTTGATATCACAAGTTTTACAATGAATGCAATTTTGAGCATTAATGACAAATAGAGGTTCTGATTTGTCACCCTCATATTGGATTTCATAAACCGCAGCAGGGCAGTATCGCTGTGCTGGTTCATCAAATTCAGAAAGAGTATAATTCATAGGCAAGGTGGGGTCTTTTAATTGCAGATGCACTGGCTGATTATCTTCATGATTTGTTCCTGTTAAATGCACCGATGTTGTTTTATCAAATGTCAAAACTCCATCATATTTGGGGTATTCAATTTTTTTCATCTCACTTGCTGGCAATAAAGATTCATGGTCGGCGTGGGGATGTTTGAGAGTAAATGGAAGACGGCCTCTAAAAAAAATTTGATCAGTGCCAGTAAATATAGTTGCTAGAATCAAACCCCAATTGAAACTGGGTTTTACATTTCGCGCAGTATACAATTCTTGATAGGCCCATGATTTCTTAAATTTTATTTCATAATTTGACAAATCTTTATTTTCTTTCAAAAATTCATTGATAGTCTCCGCCGCTATGATCCCGCTTTTCATAGCGGTATGCGTTCCCTTGATCTTCGGCATGTTAAGTGTTCCCGCATCACAACCAATTAACAAGGCTCCGGGCATGTACATCCTTGGTAAGCTTTGAATTCCTCCTTCAATAAGCGCCCGTGCCCCGTAAGCTATTCTTTTGCCATTTGACAAGATTTTACTGATTGCTGGATGAGTTTTAAAACGTTGAAATTCATCATAAGGAGATAAATGAGGGTTTTGATAATCAAGACCAATGACAAAGCCAATGAAAATTTGATTATTTTCTGCATGATAACAAAAACTTCCTCCATAGGTGTTGTTATCAAGTGGCCATCCTGCTGTATGCATCACAAGCCCTTCATCGTGTTCACTAGAATCTATTTCCCAAATTTCTTTAAGGCCAATACCATACTGTTGAGGCGATTTTCCTTCATCCAGTTTAAATTGTTTAATTAATTGTTTTCCAAGATGCCCTCTACAACCCTCAGCAAATACAGTTATTTTTCCAAGAAGTTCAATGCCAGGCTCGAAAGTATCTTTTTGATTCCCTTCTTTGTCAATCCCCATATCTCCAGTTTGAACGCCCTTCACTGACCCATCTTCGTGATATAATATTTTAGAAGCCGGAAACCCTGGAAATATTTCAACTCCTAAAAATTCCGCTTGCTCCCCCAACCATCTGCATAAATTTGCAAGACTAATGATATAATTTTTATGATTTTTTTGAACCGATGGAAGAAACCATGTAGGCCAGCAAATAGAAGATTTTTTTGATAAAAATAATAATTTTTCTTTAGAAACTTTCGTCTTAATCGGGGCTTTTTTTTCTTTCCATTCTGGTATTAATTCATCAAGAGCGCGTGTTTCAAAAATATTGCCACTTAAGATATGCGCTCCTACTTCAGCGCCTTTTTCTAAAATACAAACAGAGAAATCAGGATTTAATTGTTTTAATTTGATCGCAGTAGCAAGACCTGCTGGACCCGCTCCAACAATAACAACATCATAATTCATTGCCTCTCGCTGGATTGAATCATTCATAATTCTTAGTCTTTAAAAATAACCGATAGTGAACAGTTTTATTTATCAATTTTATCTAATTCAGAAGATAATTGAGGAAGCGCTTCGAAAAGATCAGCCTGTAAGCCATAATCAGCAACATTAAAGATTGGCGCTTCTTCATCTTTATTAATCGCAACAATAACCTTGCTTTCTTTCATCCCTGCCAAGTGTTGTATTGCCCCTGAAATACCAATTGCGATATATAAATCAGGCACAACAACTTTGCCAGTTTGACCCACCTGAAAATCATTGCCTACATATCCAGCATCCACAGCAGCACGTGAAGCGCCCACTGCTGCATTCAATTTATCAGCAACTTCAAAGATCATTTTAAAATTTTCCGCACTTTGAACGCCTCGTCCACCGGAGACAACAATTCTAGCTGTGCCAAGTTCTGGACGTTCAGATTTTGATTCTTCACGACCAATAAATTCAACCTTAGATTCATCCCCGTCAAAAGAAATTTTCTCAACAATCGCTTGTCCCCCTTCTGTAGCCGCTGGATCAAAAGAAGTTGGTCGAATAGTAATTATTTTTTTATCATCAGTTGATTGAACAGTTGCCAAGGCATTACCTGCGTAGATAGGGCGAACAAAGGTGTCTTCATTTTCAATTTTTATAACATCACTTACTTGTGATAAATCAAGTAATGCAGCTACTCGGGGCATTATATTTTTTCCAAAAGTGGTTGCTGACGATACTATGTGGGAATAATCTTTTGTAAGACTTGTAATTACAGGAGAAATCTTCTCAGCTATTGGGTTTTCGTATTTTGAATCATCTAAAAGCAAAACTTTTTTAACTTTATCTGTTGTAGCAACCCTGTTGGCCACTTCTTCACAATTATTGCCGATAACAACAACATGTATATCATCATTAATTACACTTGCGGCAGTAATGCTGTTTAGCGTTGAAGATTTAAGTTCCTTGTTATTATGTTCTCCAATTACAAGAATGCTCATTATATAACCTTGGCTTCGTGTTTTAATTTTTGGACTAGTTCAGCGACGTCTTTCACTATAATGCCCTTTTCTCTTTTAGGTGGCTCTTCTACTTTGATTTGCTTAATGCGAGGTGAGGTATCAACACCTAAGTCTTCAACATTTAAAAGATCAATTGGTTTTTTCTTCGCTTTCATAATATTTGGAAGCGAAGCATAACGAGGTTCATTCAATCTCAAATCACATGTTACAATGACAGGTAAGCTTAATTTTAACATTTCCAATCCTTCATCAATCTCTCTTGTGATTGAAACAGAATTACCATCTACATCAATTTTAGAAACAAACGCACCTTGCCCCCAACCCAATAAAGCGGAAAGCATTTGACCTGTTTGGTTACAATCATCATCAATTGCCTGTTTTCCCAGCAGAACCATTTCAGGGTTTTCTTTTTCAATAATTTTTTGTAAAACTTTTGCAACTGCTAGAGGTTCTAAATTGGAATCTGCTTTAACTAGAATGCCTCTATCAGCACCCATCGCAAGAGCTGTCCTAATAGTCTCTTGTGATTTCTCCTCACCAACAGATATCACAATGACCTCGTCAGCCTTGCCCGCTTCTTTAATTCTCAATGCTTCTTCAACCGCGTTTTCATCAGGCGGATTCATTGACATTTTTACATTCTCAGTTTCCACCCCTAATCCATCTGATTTTACCCTGATTTGGACGTTGTAATCGATAACACGTTTAACAGTAACTAGGATTTTCATTTTTATGCTCTTATAAAATTATTTTGTGGGTCATAAGGACTATCTTCAATTACTTCAATATCGAATTTTTTACCTAGTATGTCCATTGACAATTTTGTCCCAACCTTGGAAAATTCTGGTCTTATCATTGCAAGTGCGAGAGATTTTTGCACTCTAAAACCATAGTTACCTCCTGTCGCACGCCCAACAACCTCATCATCCTTATAAATTGGGTTATTTCCAAGCACGTCAGCATCTTTAACGTCTTTTACTTCAAGAGTGACAAATTGATTTTGAAAACCTTTTTGTTGCCAAGCAACAAGTGCGTCTCGTCCTATAAAATTCCCTTTATTTAAATGAACAAAACGATCAAGCCCGGATTCCATGGCAGCATATTCAATCGACATTTCCGTACCAATTAATTTATATGATTTTTCTATGCGAAGACTATCCATCGCTCTTATGCCAAATGGTTTTAAATTAAAATTTTCTCCCGCCTTCATTAAAACATCAAAAATATGATTTTGATATTCAATTGGATGATGCAACTCCCAGCCAAGTTCGCCCACAAAATTCATTCTCATTGCTACTGTAGGCGCCAATCCTACATCTATTTGTTGAGCAGACAACCACGGAAATTTCTCATTAGAAAAATCGGCAGAAGAAGATACGCTTTGCATAAGATCACGAGCCTTTGGACCAGCTAAAACAAGAACCCCAATACTATTAGTTAAATTTTCAAATGTAACAGAGCGATCTTTGGGCATCCATTTAAACATCCAGTCATGATCCAACCTTTGAAATGCTCCTGCAGACACAAGATAAAATGAATCCTCTTTTTCTTTTGCAATAGTGAACTCAGAGTGCACGCCGCCCTTTGTGTTAAGGGCATGACATAGATTAACACGTCCAATTTTTTTTGGTAAATTATTCGCAACAAGGTTGTCTAAATACTCTTCAGCTCCCGGTCCTAAAATACGACATTTAGCAAATGCTGTCATATCCAACAAACCAACATTTTCTTGAACATGTCTACATTCATTACCCACATGCTCAAACCAACTAGAGCGCCTAAAAGACCAATCATCTTCTTGTGTGACACTTTCTGGGGCAAACCAGTTTGCTCTTTCCCAGCCAAACTTTTGACCAAATACCGCTCCTAGATCTTTCAAACGATCATAGCACGGAGCTTGTCTCAGAGGTCTCCCGGCCTCTCTCTCTTCATCAGGATAGTGTATAGTGAAAACATTTGCATAAGCCTCCTCATTCTTTTCAATCAAATAAGAGTTCGTTGCATAGTCTCCAAATCTACGGGGATCAACGCCCAGCATATCAATTGTTGGCTCGCCATCAACTATCCATTCACCCAGTTGCCATCCCGCTCCACCTGCCGCTGTAATGCCAAAACTATGACCTTCATTAATCCAAAAGTTTTTTAAACCCCATGCGGGTCCTACTATGGGACTTCCATCAGGCGTATAGCAGATAGCGCCGTTGTAAACTTTTTTAACTCCCACTTCCCCAAAGATAGGAACCCGGTGAATTGCAGACTCTATGTGTTTTTCTATTCTCTCCAAATCTTCTTGAAATAATTCAAATTCTGAATCCTTACCAGGACCATTCACATAACACACTGGCGCCCCTTTTTCATATGGTCCCAGAATCAAACCTCCAGCCTCTTCACGCATATACCAAGAGCTATCAGAATCTCTAAGTACACCCATCTCAGGCAGGCCTTGCTCTTTTCTTTTTTGAATTTCCGGATGGGACTCTGTTACAATATATTGATGCTCAACGGGAATAACTGGAATTTCTAATCCAACCATTTTTCCAGTTTGTCTTGCAAAATTTCCAGTGGCTGAAACAACATGTTCGCATTGTATGTCACCTTTTTCTGTTTTAACCGTCCAGGTTTCATCGCTGTTTTGTTCAACTCCAACAACATTTGTGTTCCGATAAATTTCTGCACCCATATCACGAGCTCCTTTAGCCAAAGCTTGTGTTAAGTCAGCGGGCTGAATGTATCCGTCTTCTGGATGCTGAATAGCGCCAACTATCCCATCTATATTGCATAGAGGCCAAATCTTTTTTACTTGTTCTGGCGTTAAAAATTTTACATCAACACCGATTGTTTGTGCCACGCCTGCATACTGATGATACTCATCCATTCTGTCTTGTGTTGTTGCTAAACGAATATTGCTAACAACGCTGAAGCCGACACTTTGTCCTGTTGCTTTTTCTAACGTTTTATAAAAATTGACAGCATACTTATGAAGTTGGCCAACTGAATAACTCATGTTAAATAATGGCAATAATCCTGCTGCGTGCCAAGTAGATCCTGAGGTTAGTTCTTTTCTTTCTACAAGGACTACATCATTCCATCCTTTTTTTGCTAAGTGATAAAGAGTGCTGACCCCAACTACACCTCCTCCGATAACTGCAACCTTAGCCTTTGATTTCATATTGTTTCTCGATAAAAATTCTGTACTTCTCTAATCATATTAACTATTCTGGGTCAATCATGACCTATCTTTATTTGCATATTTTTTTATATTTATTTCTTTGCGTATTTTCTCACAATGCTTTTGCTGAGATAACTATTGAAAATTTAATTTTCGATGATAGCAAACCATTCCATCTTAAAATACTTGATACATTACCAAGTGAAGCAATAATTCAAATAGGATCAGATGAAGCAGAAAATACAATAATTGAGTTTATGGATTATTTTTGTGGTTATTGCAAAAAGATACATCCAGTATTAGTCGAATTAGCCAGTGATAGAGATGATGTCCGCGTAATTTTTTTACAGCATCCTATTCTAAGTGAAAGCTCAAAAGTGATTGCCAAAATGGCTATTGCTGCAAACTATCAACAAAAAGGGTTTGAATTTCATCATGCAATTTTGTCAATTTCTGGATCGTTAAATCAAGAAAAACTCAATCAAGCAATTAAGGATTCTGGCGTTAATTCAATAAAACTTAAAATTGACAGTGCAAAAGATGAAATGGAAAAAATTATTGTGCTTTCATCTTTTTTAGCTGGGGGCATTGGAGCAAGAGGAACGCCTTCCATATTTGTTAATGAAATCTTCACGCCGGGGTACATTTCAAAAGAGCAAATCATTAATATGCTTAAATAAATAACGCTCCTATAAGGAGCGTTATAAAGTTTTTATTTAAAAAATATTAACCGTTTGAAACTTCGCGAGTATTTGCATTAAAAGACTCAGTGAATGGAATTGGTACTACTTCTGCATCAACAGGAACTCCAGGGGTGTCTGAGTATTCATCAGGAAGATGGACTTTAAATTTTTTCCCAAAATTACCTATGGGAAATCCTTTTGCATTTAAAGTGCCGTCAAACGGCAAGTATCCCATTGCTATATTTCTTTTTTGTTCGGGATGATACCAGGGTGAAGTAACATAACCACAAGGCTCTCCTCCTTCAAAGGGGGAAACAAGCCAAAAGTCAGGTGCATACTCCTCAACAGATTTTCCACCGAAAGTCATACCAACCAATTGAAGTTTGTATGGTTTTTGACCTTCTGATAAATCTTTTTTCATTTTTTCAAGGACATCCTTGCCAACATAATTAGCTTTCTTATTCCATTCTCCCTTCCCAGATAAGGAAACTTGATAACCAAGATTGCACTGGAACGGATTATGTTGATTATCCATGTCTTGTCCCCAAGACAAAATGCCTGCTTGAATACGTCTGTGATGTGCTGGGGCAATAACCATTAGATTGTGTTTTTTCCCTGCTTCCAAAACAGCATTCCACATATCATCCGCATAAAGCGTGGCATCACGTAAATAAATTTCATAGCCCGCTTCACCAGAAAAACCTGATTGGGAGATAACACAATCTCTTCCACCCACTTTTGCTTCGGCAAGACCATAAAAAGGAATGTTGTCTAAATCAACTTGATCCCCAATGAGATCTTTCATTAGAGATAAAGATTTTGGACCTTGAATTTGCACGGGGCATACATCAATTTCATCGATTTCAACATTAAATTGTTTATCATGATTAACGCCTTGGAGGTATAAACCAATATCAGAATCTGAAAGCGAAAACCAAAACTCATCCTTAGAAATTCTTAAAAGAATTGGATCATTTAACACCCCTCCCATATGATTACACAAGATGACGTATCTAGCTCTCATAGGAGATATTTTTGTAGCATCACGCGTAATAACATAGTCAGTAAATGCTTCGGCATCAGGACCTTTAACCTGGATCTGTCTTTCAACAGCTACGTTCCACATTGTAACGTGATTTTTTATAGCTTCATACTCTACCATTGCACCACCATCTTCTGGCTTCACGTATCCACGAGGGTGATAAATTCGATTGTATACAGTTGCTCTCCAGCAACCAGCTTCCATAGATAAGTGCCAGTATGGTGATTTTCTCACACGAGTAGAAATCAACATTTGCACAGGAGTCGATCCACTTTGACGTAGGTTATATGGAACCTTCCTATCAGATTGATCAACTGAAGTTACATGCTTAGTCATGCGTTTCTCCCATTATTGTAAATTATTCAAAAGCTTCGATATCTAAAGTTTTTTTTAAACGCAATGATAATTTTTTAAATTAGAAATATATCTGGGGATCTGATAAAACTCTAAAATCTTAAATATGACAACTTCCAACCTCACTTTTGACAAGAAAAATAATATACTAAATTTAATGAGATTATTAAGAGCTCTCCTTTATTGTCTTGGCTTGACTATGTTAACTGCCTGCTCAGCAAGCTATAAAAATCTTTCAAATAACTCACATACCCCTCCAACTAAATTTACAAAACACTTGATGGATTCTTATACAGCAAAAGCTGATTTTGAAGCTAAAGAAATGCATGATTGGAATTCTGCTAAGCTTTATTCAGAAAAAGCATTATCTGCTGCTAGAGGAAAAAAAATTAAGCCAGAAGAACTTATTTATTGGAAAATTTCAAAAGATAAAGTTAAAGAATTGCAAATAGCTTATGAAAATTTAATGATTGTTTATGACAATGCAATAGAAAAAGACCCCTACAATTTAGCTGTTGCTATTAGCTCATTAGATTGTTGGGCAGAACAACAAGAAGAAAATTGGCAAACTTGGGACATAGAAAGATGCAAAGATGATTTTTTAAAAGCAATGCATCAGATTTATAATAAAATTGAAGAAACCAATGGAGAAAAAAAAATTGATGCGGAAGAAAAAGAGGAGGCAATAAAAAGTGATGCTAATTCAAAAAATATATCAAATTCTGACTCAGTTAGCGTTGTTACTAAAAAGGAAAAAGAAATCTTACAAATAATTTATTTTGATTTTGATAAGTATAATTTAACAGATGTAAGCTCCGACTCAATTAAAAAATTTATTGAAGAATATAAAAATAAAATTGATACCTTCCTTGTCGTCGGCCATACTGATACAAAAGGAACAAAAGAATATAACCTAGAATTATCTCTAAAGAGAGCAGAAGCTGTGAAAAAAATTTTGATTCATCTTGGAATTAGTTCAGAAAAAATTAAGATTTTAGGAAAAGGTGAAGGCACACTTCTTATCCAAACTAAAGATGAAACCAAACATCCAGCTAATAGAAGAGCAGAAATTAGCCCTTCAGATTAGACTTCAACTATTTCTATTAATGGTGTAAGAGATGTCATTTCATCTCATGTATACCAAAACAACTAATAGTATAAATATTACAGTCAATCCCATTTATTTAGAAGATCAATCTAAACCTGATGAACATCTTTTCATTTGGGCTTACCAAGTGACTATAAATAACCTTGGTAAAGAAAGTGTTCAATTAAAAAATAGATTTTGGAAAATTATTGATTCTAATGGTACAAAGCAAGAGGTTAGAGGTGAAGGAGTCGTTGGCGAGCAACCTATTTTAAACCCAGGTGATAAATTTGAATATACTAGTGGCACACCTTTGTCGACTCCTTCTGGTTTTATGGAAGGATATTATCAAATGGAAAAAAAAAATGGTGATAAATTTGATGCTTCAATTCCTCTTTTCTCTCTCGATAGTCCTTTTATTTCGAATCAAATAAATTAAATTATATTATATTATAACAAATGAGAGATTTTAGATCTGTATTTAATATTATTGGTTTGTTGTTATGCATAGAAGCTTTAGCAATGTTAATTCCGATGATATTTGACATATTTTATGATAATTCAGATTGGCAAATTTTTTTCTTCACTAGTCTTATAACATTCTTCATAGGATTAGTTATATATTTTTCATTTAGACATCAAAAAAATAAAATTAGAGTTAGAGAAGCTTTTTTTCTTACGATAATTTCCTGGATATTAATTGCAATATTTGCATCACTACCTTTTGTTTATTCTTCTTCAAATTTAAATTATAGTAATGCTTTTTTTGAATCCATCAGCGGAATAACAACTACTGGTGCGACGGTTATATCAAATTTAGATGTTCTTCCTCAGGGCATACTCATTTGGAGATCTTTGTTACAATGGTTTGGAGGTATAGGAATAATCGTTTTGGCCCTAGCCATACTTCCCACACTACAAATTGGAGGCATGCAGCTATTACATATGGAACATGACGATCCCTACGAAAAAACTCTTCCTAAAGTTAATCAATTTGTTCTCGAAATATTTTTCATCTATCTCATTTTGACTATTATTTGTGCAATATTTTACTTTATTTCTGGCATGTCGGTTTTTGATGCAATAGCACATTCAATGACAACAATATCAACTGGGGGTTTCTCTACTCACAACACTTCTCTTGCATATTTCAATTCGTATAATATTGAATTAGTTAGTATTTTATTTATGATTGTGGGTAGTTTGCCCTTTGTAATTTATCTTAAAATGACACATGGGGATTGGAAATCATTAATTAATGATGACCAAATTAAATTATTTTTTTTAATTTTATTACTTCTTATTGTAATAACTACTTATTGGCTTAAACAAAATTATGATGAAAATATTTTATACTCTTTGAGAATTACAGCATTTAACATCACATCAATATTAACTGGCACTGGTTATACAAGCTCAAATTATGGTATGTGGGGAGGTTTTGGTCTTGTGATAATGTTCTTTATTATGTTTATAGGTGGATGCGCTGGTTCTACAACTGGAGGAATAAAAATATTTAGATTACAACTACTTTTTAGGGGCGCTAAAACTCAAATTAAAAAACTAACTCATCCGCACGGAGTTTTTATAACTTCTTTCAATGGCAAATCTGTGGGAGAAGATACGTTTAATTCTATTATGGGATTTTTCTTTATGTATATACTTACTTTCATTATTTCAACACTATTGTTAAGTTTTTTTAATTTAGATTTTCTAACTGCTTTATCTGCTGCAGCTTCAGCTATATCAAACGTCGGACCAGGTTTAGGCTCAATAATTGGACCTACAGGGAATTATGATTTAATACCTGTTGAGACTAAATGGATTTTATCTTTAACAATGCTTATAGGTAGATTAGAGTTATTTACTTTTTTAGTCTTATTGTCTGTTTCTTTTTGGAAAAGATAAATCAAAGCAAATACTCTGACATATGTGTTTTGAGTAATACATTAGATTTTATTGATATATCTATAAGCGCGCCTAATATGAGTGTATCTAAAATACGTTCCTTTTCACTTAAAGATATAAACTTGCTTGTTGTTGTAGTTCTTTTAGTTTCTGCTTTTATAGTTGCAAGTATAAAATTATTATTATCATAAAGTTCAAATTCTATCAAAAAATGAATTTCATAAAAAAACTCTGTCTTTTCTTGATATTTTTTCTTGTCTTTGTTTTTTCTTTCAATTCTTTTCAGTGATGCGTCAATAATATTAATTATTATTTTGTTTTGTGATCCAAATATGCTGATGTTTTGAGTTATCCAATCATTTAATCTTAATATAGGTGAGTTTTTAATTGAGTGATCAATATATGGATCAACATAATTAATTTTATAAACTTCATTAATAAATTTATCTTTAGCATTTATACTAATTTGTGGTAGCTGATTATAATCAAAAACTACCTCATCTAATATTTCTACAGGCTGACATGAAAATATAGAAAATAAAATAAAAAGTATAATTTTTATTTTTAATACTTTCTTTATAAAAAATTTTTCTTTCAATTTAATCAGTCCTTTAATCGTTTAATACAATAATTTAATATACTTTGCTGAACATACATTCTATTTTGAGCTTGTTGCCATACAACAGATTTTTTACCATCAATTACAGAATCGACAACTTCTTCGTTTCTATGTGCGGGCAAACAGTGCATAAAAATAGTTTTATTATGTGTGTGTTGCATTAAGTTTTCATTTATTTGGAAATTCTTAAATATTTTTTTCTTATTTACTGATTTTTTTTCACCCATTGACACCCAAACATCTGTCATAATACAATCAGTGCCTTTTATAGCTTCGGCGGGATCATCACAAAAAGAAATATTTTTTGATTTAAATTTTTTAATTAAAGATTTGTATTTTAATAACAATACTTTGGGTGAAGCTATACTTAATTTAAATTGGAATATTTGTGATGCTTGTAATAAAGATATTAATACATTGTTAATATCGCCCACCCAAGTAATATTCTGCCTATCAATTGGACCTAAAATTTCTTCAATTGTAAAAATATCAGATAATATTTGGCAAGGATGACTAAAATTAGATAATCCATTAATAATTGGTAATAAATTAAGTCTAGAAAGTGCTTTAATTTTTGAATGATCGTTATTTCTTATTATCAAACAATCAATATATTGCGAAAGAACATTTATAATATCTGAATCAGACTCTCTTTTTCCAAAACCAATCCCTTTTTTTTCCAATTCAATAACATTTCCTCCTATTTTTTTCATTCCAATGTCAAATGATAAACGTGTGCGATTTGATTGTTTTTCAAAAATCATTCCAAGTGATTTATTTTGTAATAAATTTTTATATTTATTTTGATTATTCTTTATTTTTTTTGCAAAACTAATAATATTTTTTAACTCGCTTTTTTTAAAATCTGAAATATCAATAAAATGATTAATCATTTATCTCTTTTATAACATAAGTAATTATTTCTATAGCTTGATCTACCTCATCATTAGTAATAATAAGAGGGGGGGCTAATCTAACAACATTATCATTAGCAGGAATAGTTAATAAACCTTTTTCAATTAATAATTCACAAATTTTTTGATTATCGGTTTTTGTTTTTATACAAAGTAATAAACCTGCGCCTCGAACTTCTATAATTTCTTCAAATTCATTTTCTAACTTTTTAAGTTTTTCCCATAAATATTTAGCTATATTGTCAACTTTTTGCAAAAAACCTTCAGACATAATTTCTGTAATAACAGCTTTACCAACTGAAACAGCAAGTGGATTTCCTCCATATGTTGAACCATGCATTCCTTTAGTCATACCTACAGAAGCTTTATTTGTGGCTAAACAAGCCCCCATAGGAAAGCCTGAACCAATACCTTTTGCAACAGCCATAACATCAGGTTCAATATTTGACCATTCATATGAAAAAAGTTTCCCAGATCTACCAAATCCACATTGAACTTCATCTAAAAAAAGAAGAACTTTATATTGATCACATATTTTTTTTATTTCATCTAATAATTTAAGTTTAACAGGTCTAACGCCACCTTCTCCCTGAACAGTTTCAATCATAACCGCTGCAGTTTTCTCATCTATTGTATTTTTTACAGCATCTAAATCATTAAAAGGTATTTGCACAAAGCCTGGTAACAAAGGCTCGAAAACCTTAGAATATTTTTTATTTTGTTGAGCAGATAATGCTGCAAAAGTTCTTCCATGAAATGCACCTTCAAATGAAATAATATTTTTTTTTTCAATATTATTATAATGATAATGAAAACTTCTAATTACTTTAAGTCCACATTCTATTGATTCAACTCCTGAATTAGTAAAAAAAACTTTTTCAGCAAAACTATGCTTACACAAAAGCTCTGCGTATTCTTCTTGATTTTTATTTAAATATAAATTTGAAGTATGCCAAAGTTTAGAAGATTGATCTTTGAGGGCTTTTACAAGACTCGGATGACAATGACCAAGAGAATTTACTGCTATACCACTTCCAAAATCAAGATATTTAGTATTGTTTGAAGAAAATAAATATGCCCCCTCCCCTCTTACAAATTCTACTTTTCGCTCACCATATGTTGGCATCAAATAAGAATGAATATTTTGAATCATAAAAACTATAAAAAATATCTAAAAAAACTATGACTTAAGTTTGTAACCACTACGAAACATTAAATAACATAATAAAATTAAAATAAAATTAATAATAATCAATGTAATGCTACCTACGATAAGTGAACTATCAGATTTGCCAACAAATGCGAATCGAAATCCATCTATATTATAAAAAAAGGGATTAAAAATAGTAAAGTTTTGCCAAAATTCTGGCAAACGTGAAATTGAATAAAAAGTCCCTGATAAAAAAGTCATAGGTAAAACAATGAAATTGGTTATGCCTTGCTGTTGATCCCATTTGTCAGCCCATATACCTACTATAGTTCCGAGTGATCCCATCATTAAACTGCCCATAATAGCATAAAAAATTAATGCTAAAAACGAATATACTTCTAAAGATATAAAAAATAAAAATCCAATAGAAGTGATCAAGCCACAAATTAAACCTCTTGCTACTGATCCACCTACATAACCTATGGTCAACTCAAAATCACTCAGCGGTGCCATTAATACATCGACAATATTACCTTGTGATTTAGCCTGCCCAATACTTGATGCAGAATTAGCAAAAGCATTTTGCAAAATAGTCATCATTATCAATCCAGGCGCTATAAAATTCGCAAATGGAACATTATTAATAGTTTCAACCGATCTTCCTAAAGCTAATGAAAAAACAGCTAAAAAAAGTAAAGAGCTTACAGCAGGGCCAATGATTGTTTGAATTCCAACTTTAATAAATCGAAAAACTTCTTTTTTTAATAATGACCATACACTGAGATAATTTGAAGGAATCATGAATATTTATTTTCTTTCATTTTCTTTCATGTAGTTTAACATTTATTTATTTCAATGAATAATATAATTATACTAAAAAAATATGCATTTAGTTATCTTAGTAAATACAATACAAGTAAAAAAAATCTTGATAGGATTCTTCATAATAAAATAAGAAGGATGAATTTAAATAAAAAAGATAAATATATCCTATATAGTTCTATTGCTTCTATTTTAACTGACTTAGAGATTAATAAATTAATTGATGACAAAAATTTTACGCAGTCAAAAATTGATAGTTTATCTTTGCAAGGAAAATCAAAAATTTCTATAATAAGCTATCTTGTGCAAAAAGGTATTGAAAAAAATTTAATTGAAGAAAGTTTTGAAAATCTTGAATTAAAGAATCCCAACTGGGAAACCGAATCTGCAAAAATATTTGCAAGAAAAAAAAGGTTAGGGATAAAATACTCTGCCAATTTTGAAAAGGATTTAGCTAAGATGGCTCGCGCAGGATTTAGTTATAACTTAAGTAAAAAAATTTTAGAATCT
>Ga0187827_10000652_pt1 | contig 53909 bp, 60 predicted proteins | sample ETNtaG_39_FD_167969 | JGI IMG/M metagenome (GOLD analysis project Ga0187827, IMG submission 167969) | Marine microbial and viral communities from oxygen minimum zone, Eastern Pacific Ocean - ETNP2014_SV_150_PacBio MetaG (Illumina Assembly) | ecosystem: Environmental > Aquatic > Marine > Hypoxic...
GTTCATGCAGTCACCTATTGCCGCACGTGTAGCCAAAACGGTTAAGTCGGCAGCTTCAAACGCCGAGAACGAACTCATGGCAAGGACGGAAGACCTTAAGATCACGGAAATATTTGCCAATGAGGGTCCCCGGCTAAAAAGGTTTCGCGCCAGGGCTCGTGGCCGTGTAGGAAAAATTAACAGAAGAAGCAGCCATATTACAGTCGTGGTTGATGAGGAGGACCTCTAGAGTGGGCCAAAAAATACACCCAAATGGTTTTCGGGTTGGAATTACTAAAGACTGGCACGCCACTTGGTTTGCTGGTCGCGGGCCAGAATATGCGAGCCTCGTAAACGAGGATATTCGTATCCGTAAAACAATAGACAGTATGTATGACGATGCCGGCATATCTAAAGTAGATATAGAACGTGATTCCAATGAGGTAGCTGTCACTGTTCATACTGCCAGACCAGGGATTGTTATAGGCAGAGGTGGCCAGAGAGTAGACGAGCTTAGGAAAGAACTAGATGTTTTAACTGGCTCCAGAAGGACTAGATTAAATGTCAGAGAAGTTAGACAACCAGAGTTAGATGCTTATCTCGTGGCAAGAAATATTGCGGACCAATTGGAAAGGCGAATCGCATTTCGACGTGCAATCAGACAATCTTTAATGAGGACCATGCAGGCTGGAGCCGAAGGAATAAAGATTGTAGCTTCAGGTAGACTTGCCGGCGCTGATATAGCTCGCAATGAGAAGGCTCATGAAGGTAGAGTTCCGCTTCATACTCTGCGGGCGGATATCGATTATGGTTTGGCCGAGGCTAAGACAGAATATGGTGTTATAGGTGTAAAGGTATGGATTTGTAAAGGTGAGATCATGAATCCCACGATTATCGGAGAGGCGGTGGATAGACCGGAAATTACTGCAGCTTCAGCGGCGGAAGATGAGGAAGTTCCTGCCATCCAAGTTCTCGTGACTGCCAACGACGATAATGATGAGCAGGAATCGAATCAGAATCGTGATGCGGATTCGCCAGAATTACCTGAAATTGGACTGGTATCGACGGAGGACTAAGGATCGGAAGAAACCTTGGAAGAGCCTGAGGATTCATAATAACCTTAAAGTTTATCAACATTAAGTTAGATAGGTTTGGCGAAGATGTTGCAACCAAAAAGAGTCAAATATAGGAACCACCACAGGGGTCGCAGAAAGGGTGTAGCGACCTCTGGAAACACCTTGAATTATGGTGATGTTGGGTTAAAGGCCACTGAAAGCGCTTGGATAACATCGCGTCAGATCGAGGCGGCACGCCGAGCCATGACCCGATACGCTAGGCGCGGGGGGCGTTTGTGGGTTAGGGTATTTCCTGATAAAAGCGTAACAGCAAGAGCTGCGGAGACACGGATGGGTAAAGGAAAGGGTGCCCCGGACCACTGGGTGGCGGTGGTTAAGCCCGGCAGGGTGCTCTTTGAGATGGCTGGGATTCCTGAGGAGACGGCAAAACACGCTCTGACATTAGCAGCGTCAAAAATGCCAATGGGCACTCGCATTGTAACCAGACATGGGTTGCGAACAACCATGTAGCGGAGCTAGACATCCAGTCTTATAAGGGAAGTAGTAATGGCAGAAATAGACGACATTAGATTGATGAATGATGAAGATCTCTCAGATGAATTTGAGTCAACTCAGAAAGAATTGATGAATCTTCGTTTTAGGTCAGCGACCATGCAACTTGTGAATGTAAACGAGATTAGGCTCGCGAAGAAAAAGATTGCTCGTATTAAGACAGTTACCAGAGAAAGGGAGATCGTAAAGAGTTCCTTATGAGCTATGAACGAAGAAAAATAAAAATTGGCAAAGTTGTAAGCGACAAGATGCATAAGACAGTCATAGTGTCTGTAGAGTGGAGACAGCCACACAGAATTTACAAGAAGAATGTGAGGAAATGGAGTCGATTTAAGGCCCACGATGAAATGGATCGCTGCAATCTTGGTGACACAGTTCGTATAGTCGAGACTCGACCTTTATCAAAGACCAAACGTTGGAAGGTAGCCGAAATTCTTCAAAAAGGTGACGTTGCGGATCTACAACCGGGCGAGATTAGTGTTGAGGGGGTAGATGAGGCTGGAAGAGAATTCTCAGAGGCTACTGGATCGGAATAATCTGGCCGACAAAGGCTAGGATACAAGGTTTTTATTGAAACGAGGGAAAATTTAAACAATGATTCAGCAGTATACAAGACTCAAGGTGGCGGATAACTCTGGTGCCAAAGTTATAAGCTGCATTGGGGTTCCTGGAGGATCTGGTAGAAAGTATGCCTGGCTTGGGGATGTGATTGTAGCTTCAGTTAAGGAGGCTACACCGGCAGGTACGGTGAAGAAAGGCGAGGTTATTAAAGCAGTGATTGTTAGAACTGCTAAGGCTCACCGTAGAAAAGACGGTTCCCATATAAAGTTTGATGAGAACGCAGCAGTGATCATAGGCGACGATAGGATGCCTCGCGGGACTAGGGTGTTTGGGCCTGTAGCAAGGGAATTAAGAGATAAAGATTTCATGCGAATAGTTTCGCTTGCTCCGGAGGTTCTATGATGAGACTTAGAAAAAGCGATAGTGTGCTCGTGGTCAAGGGTAGGGACAGGGGAAAGCAGGGTACTGTACAACAAGTTATCGCTAGCAAGAATAAGGTGCTAGTTGAAGGTGTGAATGTTGTTAAAAGGCACATGAAAGCTCAGGGAATGCGAGGGGCGGAGATTATAGAAAAAGAAATGCCTGTTCCGGCTGCTAATGTGATGCTTATTTGTACTCACTGCCAAGGCCCCACAAGAATAGCCTCTAGGGTGTTAGGAGATAATACTAAGGCACGTATATGTAAGAAGTGCCAGGAAGTGATTGAATGACGACGAGCGAAGAATCGACCAAAGTTGGCGCCCCACGCCTCCTTGACAGGCTCCGAAACGAAATAGGACCGGAACTCACAAAGGAGTTCGGTTATTCCAGTGTAATGGAAATTCCTCGGTTGGAGAAGGTTGTACTCAATATCGGACTTGGAGAAGCTCTACAAAACAATCGGGCTATTGAACGCGCGACGTCTGACTTAACACAAATTACGGGCCAGAAGCCGATAACGACTAGGGCAAAGAAATCGATAGCGGGTTTCAAAATTCGGGAAGGTATGCCTATAGGTGCGAAGGTCACTTTAAGAGGTAGAAGAATGTACGAATTTGTTGATAGGTTCCTAAACGCGGCACTGCCTAGAATTCGTGACTTCCAAGGAATCCCGAGGAATTGCTTCGATGGTAGGGGTAACTGCTCGATAGGAATACGAGAGCAGACGATATTCCCGGAGATTGATTACAACAGCGTGGACAGGATTAGAGGGTTACAGGTTGTCTTGGTAACAACAGCTAAGAACGATCAGGAGGGAATGCGGTTTTTGGAGTTGATGGGAACACCCTTTGTGAAAAGCACGGGTTCATTAAAAAGAGAGTAGAGAATTTTGCCTAAGAAATCAAAGATAGAAGCTTGGAAAAGAAGTCCTAAGTTCGATGTGCGTGTTCGAAATAGATGCAATCGATGTGGACGGCCAAGGGGATTTATAAGATATGTAGGTGTTTGTAGGATTTGCTTCAGACAACTTGCCCATATCGGTCATTTACCAGGGGTTAAGAAGGCGAGCTGGTAGTCTTTTCACCTGGCATAAATAGCAAGATTATTTTGAACAGTTACGGAATACCCTGAGGAACGAAAAGAAATGGCAATATCCGATCCCATAGCCGATATGCTCACGAGAATTCGCAACGCGATAATGGTCGGTCACGAGTCAGTGAGGGTACCAGCATCCAAAATTAAAATTGATATCGCGAGTATCTTAGAGCGAGAAGGATTCGTTTCTACATTTGAAGTTGAGGATGAAGGAACAAAAGACGCCGCAGTGAACATAGATCTTCATTATTGGAAGAAGGGCGAACCGGGCATTACCGGTATCAAAAGAATTAGTAAACCAGGCCTTCGGGTGTACGTGGGGAAGGGTGAGATTCCACATGTCTATGGCGGTAGAGGTGTCGCGGTCATGTCGACCAATCAGGGTCTTATGTCAGGAATTCAAGCAAGAAAAAAAGGTGTAGGTGGGGAAGTTCTTTTCTACGTTTGGTAGGAAATGTAGATTTACACCCACAGGTGAGGCAATCAGATGTCCAGAATAGGCAAACAACCAATAGCAGTCCCAACAAATGTGGAAGTTAAAATAGATGGCTCCTTTGTTACCGTAACAGGTCCAAGGGGCGAGCTATCAAATTCTTTCAATAGCGAGATGATTATCTCTAAGCGGGATGGAGAGATATCTGTAGAGAGGCCCAGCGATGAGTCTCAGCATAAAGCTTTTCACGGCCTCACGAGAAGTTTAATCGCCAACATGGTAACCGGCGTCAGCGACGGGTATGAGAAAAACATTGAATTGGTAGGGATTGGTTATCGGGTTCAACAAACCGGTAAAGGCGTAACCCTCAGCGTAATGTTGAGCCATACAGTTTTTATAGAACCGCCTGAAGGCGTGACCTTGGAAGTGTTAGAAGGTAACAGAATAAAGGTTTCTGGAATAGATAAACAAGCGGTAGGTCAGATAGCCGCACAAATACGCAAAGTAAGACCTCCTAATGTATATACCGGCAAGGGAATTCGGTATGCAGGTGAATATGTACGCATTAAACCCGGTAAAAGTGCCAGGAGGGCCTAATATATGAGTCGGAATAGCGGTAAAACCCAACGTGTAGCTAGGCACTCCCGAGTACGTAACAAAGTTTCCGGTACGGCAGAGAGGCCACGTCTTGCGGTATTCAGGAGTCTTAAGAACATATATGTTCAGATCATAGATGATCAGTCTGGCAATACTATTGTCTCCGCATCTAGCCTGGAAGACAAAGTGAAGGATAAGAATATTGCTGATAGTTCAGGCAAAATGAATATTTCAGTAGCGGTAGGCCAAGTGGTGGCGGAGCGAGCCAAAGAGAAAGGCATAGGCTTGGTAGTATTCGACCGGGGCGGTTACAAATTCCATGGTAGAGTCAAAGCGGTTGCCGAGGGCGCTAGAGAAGAAGGTCTCATATTTTAACCTTTTATAAGAATCGAGGGATTATAAGATGGTGAACCAGCAGCAAGGAAGAAGACGAAATAGAGGAGATGATGATGACTCCTCTGGCCTTACAGAACGAACAGTGCGAATAAATAGGGTGTCTAAAGTAATTAAAGGCGGAAGACATCTTAGCTTTAGTGCGATGGTAGTGGTTGGTGACGGGGAAGGCAAAGTTGGCATAGGAATGGGGAAGGCAGATGCCGTACCTGATGCTATACGCAAAGGTTCCACGTACGCTCAGAAAAGCATGATTGATGTTCCGATGAAGGGAGATACTATCCCCCACGAAATCACAGTGAAATTCGGGGGTTCCGTCGTTATGCTCAAACCGGCAAGACCAGGTACTGGAGTAATTGCGGGAGAGTCCGTCAGGGCCGTTGTTGAACTTGCTGGGATCAAAGATATTGTCACAAAGGTACGCAGAAGCACTAATCCGACCAACGTCGTCAAAGCAACCCTTCAGGGTTTGCAAAGAATGAAAGATCCTGAGAGTGAAGTTTCAAGAAGACGAGAATTTGCACAAAGGTCATTTACATCTTCCCAAGAAACGGCAGAAAATGCTGAACTCGTGGAAGGATAAACGCAGGTAATTCACATGGCAAAGATAGTGGTCACCCTAAGAAAAAGTACTATAGGTTATTCTCACAGGCAAAGAAGGATAATAGAAAGTCTTGGCCTCAAGCGGATCAACCACGCGGTTGAACACCAACCTACTCCTTCCATCTTGGGAATGGTTAAAAAGGTTAGTCATCTGGTTGAAGTTGAGGAATTGAGTTAACGAAGTCAGGTCTTAATACGGTCTAGGAATCATCTACATGGCACTAAATCAACATACTATTCGGCCGGCTAAGGCCAAAAAAAACAAGAAAAGGGTCGGACGCGGAGATGCGAGTGGGTCAGGCAGCTATTCGGGCAGGGGGATGAAGGGCCAGAATTCCAGATCTGGAGGTGGCGTTAGGGTTGGTTTCGAAGGAGGGCAACTCCCTTTAATAAGAAGACTTCCTTCAATGAGAGGCTTTAATAACATATTTAAGCGGCAATACAACGTTGTTAATCTGGATACCCTATCCCGGGTATACCCAGATGGGGGTGCTATTACAGCTGAAGTACTCGTCGATGCGGGTGTTCTTAAGAATACAAAGAAGCATCTTAAGGTTCTTGGTAGAGGAAATGTAACCGAAGCTTTTAACATTACAGCCCATAAGTTTTCAATCGCGGCCAAAGGTAAGATTGAAGCTGCGGGCGGTTCGGCTAAGGTCATCGATTAGATGGTTCGACAGTCCCCCTCTGCAAGGGATGAACAGGTCTCTCGACCTCAGCTCATCCAATCCATGCTGGACGCAATGCGTGTTCCAGATCTTAGGTCAAAAATTCTTTTCACTTTTGCTATGTTGTTGATATTTCGGTTTGTGGCGCATGTTCCAGTCCCAGGAGTTGATACACAGGCGCTCGCGCAAGCATTTCGCCAACAGGCCCTTTTGGGGTTTCTAGATCTTTTTAGTGGCGGTGCTCTAGCAAATCTTAGCGTGGCGGCACTGGGGGTATATCCCTACATCACGGCCTCTATCGTTATGCAAATTCTCACTCCCGTTCTCCCATCGTTGAAGGAGTTATCTCAAGAAGGGGATTATGGCAGACAAAAGATTAACCAGTACACTCATTATCTTACGGTGCCGATCGCGTTCTTACAGGGGTGGGGGCAGTTAACCCTACTCAGGTCTTCTGGGGTGCTGCCGGGAGTCGACTTTGGTTTAAACTTGCATACCTTTGCCATGATGGCTTCTTTAGTTGCTGGGACAATGTTTCTCGTTTGGCTTGGCGAATTGATAACAGAGAGAGGACTGGGCAATGGTATATCACTCATAATATTTGGCGGTATAGTTGCCAGCTTTCCTCAGATGATTGGCAGAGGTTTCCTCGAGAGCAATTATGTGTCAGGTCTTATGATGCTCGGAATCATAGGATTTGCGATCATCTTCGTAATTGTTTTCTTTAACGAAGCTCAACGTAGAATACCTGTTCAATACGGTCGTAGTGTTTTTAGAGGCGGAAGGATGCAGAGGCAAAGTGGATCATCTTTTCTTCCTATCAGGGTTAATACCGCGGGAATGATTCCCCTAATATTCGCCTTCTCCATCATAATACTTCCTGGTACTATTGCGAGTTACTTTCGGAATCCTCTCGATGATGGGTTCGTTAGTACTGTTGCACAGTTTTTTACAGATACGTTGGATCCCACCAATCTGCCGTATTGGATTGCGGTTTTCTTTTTGGTTGTAATATTCACTTTCTTCTACACACTGGTTATATTTCAGCAGCAGAATCTAGCAGAGAATCTTCAAAAAAACGGAGGATTCATACCTGGAATAAGGCCTGGCCTACCTACGCAAGATTACCTGAATAGGGTGATACTCAGAATAACTTGGGGGGGGGCGTTATTTCTGGGAGCTATCGCTATCATTCCTTACTTTGTAACCGAGTTAACTGGGGTAAGAGCACTAACATTGAGCAGTACTAGTTTACTCATTATGGTCGGAGTAGCACTTGACACTATGAGGCAACTTGAGGCGCAGCTACTAATGAGGAACTACGAAGGGTTTATAAGGTAAAAATAGAAAAGTTGTAAATAAGAAGAGAGATCCTTTTGAAGATTATCCTTGTCGGCCCCCCGGGATCCGGAAAAGGCACCCAGGCAGGGCACATTGCATCTATGTTTGGTGTTAACAGTGTTTCCTCGGGAGATCTTTTTAGGGATAACTTGGCGAAGAATACTGAACTGGGTAAACTTGCAAAGGATTTTATGGATAAAGGCGAATATGTTCCTGATGAGGTGACCATTGACATGGTCATGGGATGGATTGAGGCTCCGACTCACTCTAGCGGTTTTGTGCTAGATGGGTTTCCTCGCACTCTCGCTCAGGCTGAGGCCCTAGAAAGTAGGCTCTTGGGTAGTGGAGGGATAGACAGGGTCTTATTTTTCAATGTGGATGAGGAGGCACTTGTAGATCGGCTGTCTGGTCGACTAATTTGCCGAGGCTGTCATATGCCTTACCATATAAAATTTTCCCCTCCCTTGATAACTGACCAGTGCAACTCTTGTGGTGGAGGGCTTTATCAACGAGATGACGATAAAGTCGAGGTAATTAGGAACCGTTTTAAGGTTTATATGCAAGAAACTGAACCCCTCGTGAAACACTTTCGCGAGTCGGGCAACCTTAGGGAAATTGACGCATCTATGGGAATCAACGATGTAAAACGTGCGATCGAAAGGGCTGTGAGGTGATGAGAGGAGCGGTTCATTGTATAATGTGTCCCCGTCTCTCTCAGATATTAATGAGGGTTGATTCATGAATACAATTACTAGAGGAGCCGATGGAATAACAATAAAGTCCCCAAGGGAACTGAACCTTATGCGCGAGGCTGGTAAGGTTGTTGCGGAGGCCAAAGCTGCTGTCCGAAATGCAATTCAGCCAGGTGCTACTAGCAGAGAGATGGACGCTTTAGCTGAGGAAGTAATTCGGGGAAGGGGGGCAATACCATCCTTCAAAGGTTATAAACCTACTTCGAGTAAACCTTTTCCAGCGACCATATGTTTTTCATTTAATGAGGAGATAGTTCATGGTATTCCTGGGGATAGAAAAATGAGAGAAGGGGATATCGTTAGCATTGATTTCGGGGCTATTGTGGATGGATTTCATGGTGACAGTGCATTCACAATGGGGGTCGGCAAAATATCAGAGAAAGCAAATCTACTCATTAAAGCGACAAAGGAATCGCTTGACGAAGGCATAAAAAAAGCGATTCCTGGTACTAGGCTCACTAATATCTCTCATGCTGTACAAAAATATGCTGAGGGCAAGGGATTCTCTGTGGTTCGTGAATATGTGGGTCATGGAATTGGCAGGGCGCTTCATGAGGAACCACAAGTGCCTAATTATGGGAAACCTGGACTTGGTCCGCGACTGCGTCCGGGAATGGCGTTGGCTATTGAACCAATGCTTAATGTAGGTACTTGGCGTACGAAAGGCCTTGGAGATGGATGGACAATTGTGACTGCAGATGGAGAGCTATCGGCCCACTTCGAGCACACGATTGCAATAACAGAGAATGGGCCTGAAATTCTTACATGAACATGAGTGTCAAAGAATTTTGAAATGGCTTTGCCTTTAGTAAGGAGTTATATGCCGAAAGAGAACGAATCTATAGAAGTGGAAGGAACAGTTAAAGTAGCCCTTCCTAACGCTTCATTTAAGGTAGAGTTGGCCAACGGCCACGAAGTATTAGCTTATATTTCTGGAAAACTACGGGTTAATTATATTCGGGTGCTTCCCGGCGACAGAGTTTTGGTTGACCTATCTCCATACGACCTCTCCAGGGGTAGGATTACTTACAGGTTCCGATAAGGTTTGGCTCATTGCGTTAGCAGAGATTTGGCAATAGGAGAAACTAGATGAAAGTAAGCGCATCAATAAAGGTTAGATGTGCCAAGTGCAGGGTCATTCGACGAAAGGGCCGTGCAATGATTATTTGTGAGAACCCAAAACACAAACAACGGCAAGGCTAATAAGGAAAGACGGGAGTTTGAAATGGCTATAGTTTCTGGCGTGAACATACCTGACAACAAGAGGGTCGAGATTGCGCTCACAAGCATCTACGGCATAGGTCCGTCGCAGTCGAAGGACGTATTAGATAAGGCTGGATTATTTGATAACCCCAGAGTTCGCGATCTTTCAGACGAAGACATTAATCGTATAAGGGAAATTATTGACAAAGATAAGATTGTAGAGGGAGATCTTCGCCGTGATGTGAATCAGAATATAAGGCGGCTTATAGATATTGGGTGCTACAGAGGCAGCAGACATCGTAGAGCTCTTCCCGTGCGAGGCCAAAGGACGAAAACCAATGCCCGATCCAAGAGAGGTCGAAGGATAGCAGTGGCTCGCCGACATACAACAACCAAATAATTGATTAGCAATAATGACGATTTTCGCCTAAGCGAAAATAGTCTGGAGAAGTAATATTTATGGCTAGAACACCAAGGGCAAGGCGACGGGATAGAGGGCCAGTACCCATTGGCAAAGTGTATATCCAATCCACTTTCAACAACACGATCGTTACTTTAACTGATCCGACTGGTAATGCTGTCGCTTGGGGTAGCTCAGGTACGGCCGGATTCAGAGGTTCTCGAAAGTCAACAGCATTTGCGGCGCAGAGGGCTGGCGAAGATGCTGCGAAAAAAGCTATCGAACGGGGAATGAGACAGGTGGACGCATTCGTTAGAGGTCCGGGCGCAGGCCGAGAGGCGGCGATTAGGGCGATCCAAAGTGCCGGTATATCGGTTTCAAGTATTAGAGACGTAACACCAATCCCACATAACGGTTGTAGGCCTCCAAAAAGGAGAAGGGTCTAACCGATTCGTCGGGAATGCCCACAGCAGCCCGTAAGCGGAATTCTAAGAAATGCAGGAACGAAGTCTGGGAGATATACTCAATGAGACCTTTGCGATTTTTGGCAAGGGTGGACGGAGTTTTGCCCTTATAGCTATAGTGGTATTCGCTCCTGCAAACCTAATCACCTTCTTAGGTCCAAGAACAGAACTGCAGCATTACGTGACGGCAGGATCAATTCCAGGTTCGGCGTTGCTTTTCTACGTGTTGGTTGCTCTAGTCACTTTAGTTGCAACGACTGCTGTGTGGTCAGCTGCTTCCGCGGCTGTTGGGCAACAATTGGTTACGGGATCTATAGATGTAAAAGAGTGTTTTAAAAGGGTCTCTTGGCGACTATATTCGCTTTTGTTATTATCGCTCACTCTCACAATTGGGTTGGCAATTTGCGTCGGCGGAATAGTCATCGTGATTCCTGCTATAGTGGCTGCTGGTTTCCTGTTGTTTGGTTCCCTAGCGATTCCAGCAGCCCTCTATGAAGGTCGGAAATATGTATCTGCATTAAGAAGAAGTTTCCAGCTCGTTAGGTCCATGTGGCCCAGAATATTGGGTGGAATGATTTTAATTACGCTAGTCATGTTGGGGACTGGACTCGTGATTTCTGTCCCTTCCTTGTTGCTTCTGTCACTAGATTCAGGGAGCCTATCACTAGCTTCTATGGGAATACAATATTTAGTTAGCCTTATAGCAAATTCGGCAGCGGTAACAATTTCTGCGGTTGCGGTTACACTACTTTATTTTGACACAAGGATACGATTAGAAGGATTTGGGTTGGAAAAGCTTTCTTATGAAATAAACTATTCGGATAAAAATTAGAAGAGCTAATGATTAACAAGATACAGAATACTTTAAAGCAAATACATGGAGAGGATTCCCGGTGATCAGGTCGGGTTAAGAGATTATGGCTAGATATACAGGACCAATACAGAAAAAGCTCAGAGCGCTCGGCCTCGAGTCCTACGGTGTTTATGGCACTCGAAAGGACAAACGTGTAAATCAAGGCTTCGTTCGTAGGCGAAGAATCTCTGCCTACGGCCTTCAGCTGAAAGAGAAACAGAAAGCAAAGTTTCTTTACGGGGTACTCGAGAAGCAATTCAAAAATTACTACGATAAAGCGCTAATTCAAGAAGGGGTGACCGGTGATAATCTTGTGGTTTTGCTTGAAAGACGCCTTGATAATGTCTTATACAGGTCAGGCATGTTTCTCTCAAGAAAGCAATCGCGCCAAGCAGTAAACCATGGACATTTCAATGTAAATGGAAGAAAAGTGGATATACCGTCTTTCCAAGTTAAGCAGGGAGACAAGGTGGAGTGGACTGAAAGGGGGAAAAAGACAACGCTTTTTGAAATTGCCCAAAATAATTGCAAATCCATACCTACGCCCCATTGGATCGAACTGGAACAAACCCAAATGCAGTCAACAGTAGTCACAGAACCAACCGCTGAAGATGGCGAGCCTGAGATCGACACTACTCAGATTGTTGAACTCTACTCTAAGTAAGACCCTAGGAGACAAACCCAAATGACTATGGCAATGGACTATTCTGATCTTTCTATTCTAGACGAACCTGCTGAGGAAGAAATAATACCCAACCCAACTATATCCGTCTCGGAAGCCTCAGATACATACGGCAAATTCGTCGTCGGACCTCTTGAACCTGGGTATGGGGTTACCCTTGGCAATCCTATGAGAAGGGTACTTTACAATTCACTTCCGGGGGCAGCTATAACATGGGTGAAAATTGAAAATATCCTCCATGAATACATGACTGTGGAAAATGTTAAAGAAGAAGTCTCTGAAATTCTTCTTAATATCAAGAACATAAGGATTCGTTCTGAAACGGAATCTGAGACGCCGGCAAAGTTGAGACTAGAAGCTAAAGGTCAAGTCGCTGTCACTGCGGCAGATATTATGCCTTCTGCTGATTACAATGTAGTCAATCCTGAGCAACACATAGCGACTCTTGATTCCCCAGATGCTGAGCTAGTAGTCGAACTCAATATAGGACATGGTAAGGGCTACAAAATAGCTGATAGTAGTGAAGGTTTAGCTATTGGCACTATACCAATAGATTCCGTGTTTACCCCCGTTCGTAAAGTTAACTACACGATAGAACAAACCCGTGTTGGCCACAGAACAGACTTTGAAGAACTGGTTCTAGAAGTCTGGACAGATGGCTCAACCATGCCTATCGAGGCTGTGGCAGAGGCTTCCAATATGTTAGTTAATCAGTTTTTCCTCTTCGCCAATGTCGAAAAGGCGGCCGCCGAAGGTTCTGAGGGAATATCGTTAGAGATTCCGGCGGAAAACTACAACATGATAGTGGAGGAGCTTGAACTTTCATCGAGAACGTTAAACTGCCTTAAAAGAGCGGGACTTAATAAAGTGGGTGAGGTAATGGAAAAATCTAGAGAAGAACTTTTAGAGATTCGAAACTTTGGTGAAAAATCGTACACAGAACTCTACGATAAGTTTAGAGAATTAGATATTCTCCCGGATCATATGGACCCGGATAAAATTGGGTCTGGCGAAGTGAATGAAGAGAACAATGATGACCTCGATATCAATGGGGCGTAGGAGAGGTTCAAGGTGAGACACCAAATCGCAGGAAGAAAGCTAGGAAGGTCTACAGCGCACAGAATGCTGATGCTTAGAAGCATGGTGACAGACTTCATACGCCATGAAACGGTCCGCACAACGGATAGCAAAGCCAAAGAGGTTAGGCGAATGGCTGAGAAGGTCATCACGTTGGGTAAAAAAGGCAACTTACATCACAGGAGACAGGCCTCAGCATTGCTAACAGACGAGACTATAGTAAAGAAAGTGTTTGACGAACTCGGGCCACGTTTTGAGGATCGAGATGGGGGATACACAAGATTGACGAAGTTAGGGCCGAGAAAGGGAGACGCTTCTGAAATGGCGATCCTAGAACTAGTTGACTAGCCTTTTGCAGAGCATAAATTGTTTGTTAGTAAGGTAGCCAAGGAGACAGCCATTAGGCTGGCTTTGACCATTGAATACGAAGGTACCCGTTACCACGGATTTCAGTATCAGGATAACGCAAGTAACATACAGGAGGAACTTGAAAACTCAATATATAAGTTCACAGGTGAGGTTGTTCGTGTGAAAGCGGCGGGTAGAACTGACTCCGGTGTCCATGCTATCGGGCAGGTGATTAGTTTCGATACTGTCACAAGACATAAACCGGAAACGTTTGTTAGTGGACTGAATCACTATTTGCCAGAAGATATTGCGGTGAGAGAAGCCTTTAAGGTTCCGGAGTCATTTGATCCCAGGAGGGATGCTGTGTCCAGAGTGTATAAATACACAATTCGTAACTCAAAGGTTCCCTCTCCCCTTCAAAGAAGAATTGCTACGGAGATTACTGCTGACTTAGACGTTTTGGAAATGAAAAAGGGCGCTTCGCTTTATTTAGGAACTCACGATTTTAGGAAATTCTCCGGGCCCATGAAAGGCGAGGGTTTTTCCAGCGTTCGAAAGATTCTCAGATCACATCTTATGAAAAAAAACGACATCTTAGAGTACACAATAGAAGGGAATGCATTTCTGTCTCACCAAGTGCGTAGGATGGTTGGGGCCCTGGTTGATGTAGGACGTGGCGCGTTAACTTTAGATGATTTGAAACAGCTGATACGTGGGGTTGGTGACTCGGTTGCACATTCTCTTCCGGCGCAAGGACTTTGTTTGAGGGAGGTTCGATATGAAAGGTTTCCTCCCCTAATCTAATAGAGTCGTAACCTGATACTTATACTAATATATACCGACAAAATTTGATTTATAAAAATAAACACAAAAAGATAGGGGAAGTCAGACATGGCCATTAGACCGAGAATGCACCAACCCAAGGCCTCTGAACTCAAACCAGAGTGGCACGTTATTGATGCAGAGGGTCAGACTTTGGGCCGAATTAGCAGTGATATAGCAAGGTTGCTGCAAGGAAAGCATCGTCCAAGTTACGTGCCTTATATGAATACAGGAGATTTCGTCGTTGTTATAAACGCTGAGAAAGTTGAAGTGACTGGTAACAAGAGGGAACAGAAGATATATTACAGTCACAGTGGCTATCATGGAGGCCTTAAGGAGATCAAACTTCAGCAGTTACTCGACAGCCATCCTGATCGGGTAATTAAACAATCAGTAAAGGGAATGCTGCCTAAGAATATACCCGGCAGAAAAATGCTTTCTCGTCTCAAAGTTTATGCTGGGGAAACTCATCCCCACAAGGCACAGGTCAACTGGACAGAGAAATCCAAGGAACTTGAACAAAATATAAGTAATTAGGAGGATGACCATTGGTTGAGCAGGCTTATACCTACGCGGTAGGTAGGAGGAAGACAGCAGTTGCGCAAGTGAGACTTTATTCTGATGCTGGCCCGGTAGTGGTGGATGATAGACTTATGGAAGAAGCTTTTCCATACAGTATTTGGCAGCAAATAATCAATGAGCCATTCACGGTGACCAGTACTCAAGGCAGGTTCCGTGTTGTAGCTAAATTGTCGGGAGGTGGTGTCAACGGTAGGGCAGGGGCTCTCCGACATGGGATTGCGCGTGCGTTGGCTGAAGTAGAGAACGGAAAGTTTAGAGGAGACCTAAAAAGGGCAGGTCTTTTAACAAGAGACGCCAGGGTAAAGGAACGTAAAAAGCCCGGATTAAAGAGGGCACGGAAAGCCAAGCAGTATACTAAGAGGTAATACTGTTATAAGGCTTCAGGCGAAATATCAAAGTTAGGAAACCGGTAGTCGTTTTTACAATATGAGCCAACTATAAGGCTTGTTTTTGGGAATTTGATAGGATCTTAATAAGTGGCAGTTTCCAGGTCATCCAGAAGCTCCGGGCCTTCTAGGAAAGCCGGAGAAGGGCACAGGCTTTCCATGGCAATGGAGAACTACCTGCTTTCCATACTCAGGCTTGAAGAGCAGAAAGTCAGAGTAACACCTGCTCAACTTTCAGAACATTTTAAAAGTTTGCCAATGGCTGAAGGTCTCGGCACATCACTTCCTTCCGTAAGCGCCATGATTAGGCGGATGTCACGTGAGAAGCTTGTTACCACGACTTCCAATAAGGAAGTAATTCTTACCTTAGGTGGGAGAAAATCCGCCGAAAGTGTTGTGAGAAGACATCGATTAGCAGAAAGATTGGCTGTAGATGTACTTCAGGTAGATCTTAAGCACGCTCATGAGGAAGCACATAGATTGGAACATGCTATATCTCCTTATCTGGAATCCCGAGTTGTGGATATATTGAATGGTCCTACTACTTGCCCTTTTGGGCATCCTATTCCCGGTAGTGGATACTCTCCGAATCAAGGGGTAATAAATCTCAGCAACGCGAAAATTGGTGTCAACTACCTTGTTGATCGTGTACCTGAGGATGACTCGGATCTGCTGGCATATTTTGTGGATAACAATTTTCTGCCTGACTCTCCTTTGATGGTTTTAGACTCGTCACGGGCAAGAGGAGTGATAACACTTCGTGTAAGTAATGCTGAATTGGTGTTCAGCATGGATATTTCCAAACTTATATGGGTGAAACCGGATAAAGTGTAATTTGGTTAGGCTTTCGTAATTTCATAGTTGAGGTCCTCCCAGATGAAATCTCATTGACGGATTAGAAAAATGAAGATTGTGACGTCTTCCGAAATGGCTGATATTGAGGAACGATCTGCCGATTGTGGAGTTTCTATAAACGTCCTGATGGATAAGGCCGGCCAGATGGTTGCCTCTGAGATCGAGTCCGATTTTGGACCAATATTTGGAGCTAGGGTCCTGGCTTTAATTGGTCCTGGTAACAATGGTTCCGATGGATTAGTCGCCTGCACTAAACTCGCGAAGCAAGGGGCAAAGGTAACTGCCGCAATCTTGGCAAACCGTCCGGAGCTGGATGACCGTCTGCAGCAGGCGATCTTCTCAAATGTAGATGTCCTAGAAGTATCAGAATCATCAAAGGGTGCCACAGTTCTTGGCGAGATCGCCGCATCTTCACACGTTGTTATCGATGCTGTACTGGGAACAGGGGCATCACGTCCCCTGTTAAATCCCATTTCAATGTATTTGAAAACCGTAGAGAAATCTGTAAAAGATAGTACCTTTATAGTTGCAGTTGATCTGCCTAGCGGAGTCAATGCGAATACTGGTTCTGTAGACGAATCAGTATTAGTCCCTCAATTGACCGTTGTTTTAGGATACCTAAAAATTGGTCATTTGACGCAACCTGGGGCAGCTGTATGCGGCGTTCTTCGAATAGTAGACATTGGTATTCCTGAAGGATTGGATAGCCAAATAAATGTTAATATGATCACTTCTGGTCACGCTGCGTCTCTTGTACCCAAACGGTTGGTCGATTCAAACAAGGGCACATTTGGCAGAACCATGGTTGTAGGAGGGTCTGCAAACTACTCCGGAGCTCCGGCCTTTGCTGGAGCTGCTGCAGCCAGAGCTGGAGCCGGTTTAGTCACCTTAGCAGTTCCACAAACTATTACATACACAATAAATGGGTTGGTCCCAGAAGCGACATTGTTACCTCTCGATGACGGAGATGGTGAAATTTTGGATGGATGGTCGTCTGCAAGGTCGATCTACAAATCTCTTTTTAAGTATTCGGCTTTATTGGTAGGGTGTGGGCTAGGTACGTCACGTCAAGCACGAATTCTTATAGATTGCCTAATTCTGTCGCCCATAGATGTGCCGCTTCTTGTAGTCGATGCTGACGGGCTGAATATCATAAGCAAGTACTACAAATGGTGGGATCGACTACCTGAACATTCGATTCTGACACCACATGTTGGAGAAATGTCACGACTCACGGGATTGTCAGTAGAGCAAATACAATCTGATAGGTTGGGCGTAGTCCAGGCTTATGCAAAGGAATGGCGAAAAGTGATTGTCCTTAAGGGTGCCAATACCCTGGTAGGAGAGCCGAACGGTACTGTATGGATTAGTGGTGTTGCCAATCCCGCTCTTGCTTCAGCAGGAACCGGAGATGTGCTTTCTGGAATAATTTCGGGTTTTGCCTCACAGGGGTTGGGATTGGCGGACTCAGCCGTTCTTGGAGTCTATGTGCACGCCGCCGCGGGTGGTGTTATATCGGAACGTACGGGACCATCCGGCCTACTGGCTTCCGATTTAGTGTTAGAAATACCTAACGTAATATCTTTTCTTAGAAAAAATTGCAGCGATTAGCCATTGACTCGCTCGACTGATAAAGATCGGGCAAGATTCGTTTCCGAAATGTTTGGGCGTATCTCGGATCGATATGATCTTCTCAACACGATCATGACCTTTGGCAGGCACCGATCGTGGAGAAAACAGGCGGTTGGGATCATATCAGCAGATACTGAGGGGGTTGCCTTGGATATTGCCTCAGGAACAGGTGATTTCGCTTTTGATCTTTTACAAAACCCTTTAATCACACAAGTAGTGGGGTTAGATTTCAGTCTTGATATGTTAAAAGTCGGGATATTGAAAGCGCATAAGAAAAATTTGGCAACCGAATTCATACCTGTAGTTGGGGATTCCCACAGCTTGCCTTATAAGAATGATTTTTTCATCTGTGCCACTGTTGGATTCGGAATACGTAACTTCATAAATATCGGCCGTGCGATGGCAGAAATGCTCAGAGTGGTAAGACCTGGAGGAACAGTAGTAGTGTTGGAAATCGTTAAACCGCTAGGCTTTGTGATGGCAAGGATTTTCCCAATGTACTTTCGCACATTCACACCCATTCTAGGCAGTATTTTTGCTGGGGAACGGGAGGCCTATGATTATCTACCCCAATCTGTGCAAGGGTTTATAACGGCTTCTGAACTAGCAATCGCCATGGAAAAGGGGGGCCTTAAAGACGTAAATGTCGACCTAAAGGCCCTAGGTTCTGTAGCGATCGTGTCTGGTCGTAAACCTAGCTAAAATGAGGGCCGTTCTACTAGAACTACACGGGTCACTTTAGGAGATCGATCTGATACATACGTAACCTCGATCTCTTCACCAACTTTGTATTGCCATAAAAGGCCTAGAAACTGCGCCATATCATCAGTTTTGGTTCCGTCTAGGGCCGTTATGACATCCATTACCTTGAGCCCTCCCTGATTTGCTGGACCATCATTTTGGACATGAGTTATCAAAATTCCTTCAGCAATTCCAAGATTGTATCTGGAAGCTAGTGCAGGGGTAACATTTATTCCGTTCAAACCTATAAGAGGCCTTACGACATTACCGGTATCTATAAGACTTTTAATTATGGGTAGAGCCACCTTCGCGGACACTGCGAATCCTATTCCCTGGGCTCCGCCATAGACGGCGGTGTTGATTCCAATCACTTCACCTCTTAAATTAACGAGAGGACCTCCACTATTTCCCTGGTTGATGGCGGCATCAGTTTGGATCATGTCATACAGGTCGCCTCTTTCCGTTTGTATTGTACGGCCGAGACCGCTAACAATACCAAGAGTGACTGTTGGACCACCCTTTAGGGCAAGAGCATTGCCGATGGTAACCGCCCAGTCACCGGCTCGCAGATTGTCCGAGTCTCCAAATGAAACGGTAGGCAAATCTTCGGCGCCAATTTTTATGACAGCGAGATCTGTTAGTTTATCCAGCCCTATTATCTCTGCGGAAAAATTTCTACCGTCACTCATGCTCACTTCTATTTCCTTCGCATCTTGAACGACGTGAAAGTTAGTCAAGATATATCCATCTGGACGTATGATCATTCCGGTACCTGAGCCCTCATCTGTGAAGTTATAAAACATTCCACGAGAGACGATATCTACTGATATGGAAACGACGGAAGGCTCTACGGATTCCACAAGGTCCGCAAGTGTGGGGGGTTGCTGGTGGCCGGTCGCTCCCGTTGGCATTTCAGGTGATGGCGCAAGTTTTCCGCCAGTTATTTCCCCTTCTGATGGTTCATTCAATACGGCATTGGTTTCACATCCAATCGTAAACATGACGGATATTACCAAGGACATAAGTGCTAGGAATTTGAGGTGATTAATCTCTGAGTAAAATTGGAACAATCCGTATCCTCACACGCCCGAATCCGGACCAGAAACCTTTGAACCCCTGTTCTCTGCCTGGACGCATACCGTATTCGTGGAACATTGAAGTGATCTGCGCTCCGAATAGGAGTATAAGAGCCGAGAAATAAACCCATGCAAGCAATGCCATGAGGGCTCCTACTGACCCGTAGACGATGTTGTAAAGAGGAAACGTGCTTACATACCAGATGAATAATAATTGCGCACCAATAAAACATACAGAAGAGATAAAAGCTCCCGGTATGACATATAAAATCTTAACTCTTGTGTTCGGCATCCACCTGTATAGGGTCAATATAGAAACGAACGCAAGCATTGGAGAGACTAGTCTACTGATTAAGCCCCACATAAGATCACCTGGTATTTCACCCTCGGGAGCATAAAGTTCCACGACCTCCCTTGCTACACCGATGATTGGTGCGGTAAACAATATGATCAATACCAATAATCCCGCCGCAAAAACTAAGCCTATATCGATCAGACGCTCACGTAGAAAATTCCGAGGAACCGTAATTCCCCAAGCTGTATTAATTCCTTTACGGACAGCTGAAAATGCCGCCGAGGAAGCCCAAACTAGTCCTATAAAGCTGGCTATGCCTGTAATGGCCCTAGCGCTAACTATACCTTCCATTGTGGTACCAACTAATTCACTGGAAACAGGGAGAACATCTGCGATTTCCTTCGCTAAGTCAGACCGTTCCGCTCCTGGATCAACTAAGAATCCTATTGCAGATATAACAGCAAGACCCAATGGAAACATAGAAAAGAGAGCGTAGAATGATATCGCTGCCGAAAGATATTGACAGTTCTTGTGTAGGAAGTCTCTAATCGCTTCATTGAAGAAAAGAATCAGTCTGACAAGGACCATGTTGGCAATCTCGTATTCGCCTCTTATGTAGCCGTTGATATAGATATCAACCGAAAATGGAAAATGGTTTCTTAGAGTTTAATTCCTATTTATAAATGTTCAAAGAACATTTTACCAATCGTTGACAGAATGCGTGAGAGATCCTCGGTTCATTTAGAATTAATGATATTCGGAACAACACTTCAGAGTTTTAAAGAGATTTGGTGATTAGAAGGCTTGAAAACTAGCGACTTCGATTACTTTCTACCGAAAGACTTAATTGCCCAAACTCCGGTAGAGCCGAGAGATCATTCTAGGCTTCTGCTTGTGAATAGAGAATCTGGAGGTATTTTAGATGGATACTTCTACGATCTTCCAGACCACATAAGAAAAGGGGATGTTCTTGTATTCAATGACAGTCGTGTTATTCCAGCTCGCCTCTACGGTAAGTTAAAAGACTCAGGAAATGTTATTGAACTGCTCTTGCTATCCAGATTAAAGCAAGGAAATTGGCGTGCCTTAGTGAGGCCTGGACGGAGAATGAGAACTGGAGCCAAATTTGTAGTAGGACAGGATCCTCAAAAGATTGTGCTTGGTGAAGTTTTAGGAGAGGAGAAATCCGGGGCGCGAATTGTAAATCTGGAGGGCGAAGAAAACATAAATGATGTTGGGGTATTACCATTACCTCCTTATATACGGGAGAGAGTTCCAGACCCAGAGAGATACCAGACTATATATTCCAAGGAAGAAGGTAGTATTGCGGCACCTACAGCAGGATTGCATTTCACTGGAAGACTGATGAAACGGTTAAAAGAAAAAGGAGCTGAAATCGTATTTGTGACATTGCACGTGGGCTGGGATTCATTTCGGCCGCTTACTTCCGAGAACCCATTTGAACACCAGATGCATTCTGAGTATTGGGATTTGCCGGAAAAGTCGGCACAGGCTATTAACTTAGCTAAACGAGAAGGACGAAGGGTCATTTCTATTGGGACGACAGCAACCCGACTTCTTGAAAATGTAGCCTTAGATCAAGCGGGACCACCGATCTTTGGCGGTTACGGGTGGGCGGATATATTTATCACGCCGGGTCACAGTTTCCGTATCCTGGATGCCTTGGTAACTAATTTCCACCTGCCTAGGTCAACCCTGCTCATGCTTACCAGCGCGATTGCAGGTAAAGAACTCCTTCAGCAGGCATATAAGCACGCGGTTAGGGCCAAGTATCGTTTCTATAGCTTTGGAGACGCGATGTTCATTACATAATCACCTTTCAAGTTGTTGGGTAACTTTAGTGGCGATTGCTAATTTGACTGCAGTTGAATCATCAGAGCCTAAAAGTTGTCATAAGTTTCCCGGTGTATAATCCGCTTCGATGTCGCAGACAATTGACTAATACGGAGGTACATGATGGACTTGCCGGCCCCAGCTGAAGAAATCTTCAACTCCATAGGTGTAAAATCTGTCATTTCTGCTACCGGTACTGTGACCGCATATGGGGGAAGCAGGCTTCGTCCAGAAGTAATGGATGCGATGAATCGGGCATCCAACACTATGGTGAACATAGACGAGTTGAACGTTGCAGCAGGCAAAATTATCGCTAAATATACTGGGGCTGAGGCGGGACTGGTCACGAGCGGGGCGGCAGGAGGACTAGTTCTTCAGGCGGCGGCTGTGATCGCTGGAAGCGATCCTATAAAAATGAAAAGCCTGCCTAAAACTGAAGGCATGAATAATGAGATCATTATCCATCGTAGTCATCGATTTCCTTATGATCAATGTTACTTATCTGTAGGTGCCGAATTCGTAGAAATAGGAGATGGCAGGAGGTGCCAATCATGGGAACTCGAAGGTGCCTTTTCGGACAAAACTGCAGCTGTGGCATATCTTTTTTCGCCCTTTCTCACTAGAAGAGCTATACCTTTTGGCGAAGTATGCGAGATAGCCCACAATCGAGGAGTTCCGGTTATCGTAGACGCGGCTTCATATGTGCCCCCTCGGGCGAATTTGAAGCGGTTTATTTCTGAAGGCGCCGATATGGTTATTTACAGCGGTGGTAAAGGAGTAAGAGGCCCTCAAGGATCGGGGATTCTTTGCGGAAGGTCGGATCTTATAGAAGCTGCATATGCAAATGCGAGTCCCCATCAGTTCATAGGAAGAGGGCTTAAGGTCTCGAAGGAAGAAATTATTGGGCTAGTGAACTCTTTAGCTCTCTTTGCTGAAGAAGACGAACAGGCAGAAAACGAGCGATATCGGAACATGTGTGACAAGGTAGTTGATGCCTTTGTGGAACTGCCGGGATTGGAAGTCAGATCTGTTCATGACGAATATGACTTCCTAATACCCATGGCTCTTATTACGTTTACAAGAGATTGGAAAGGTCCATCAAGGGAAGAAGTGTGGAATTCTCTTGCTAGCGGGACTCCTGCTATTTATACCGGGAATATAGGTGCGCCAGATGATTTAGCTGTGGATCCATTTAATTTGACTGATACTGAGCTTGAGACCGTCATCACACGGCTTCACGAGATACTTGTCGGATGACGGCGACTTTAGGTAGAGATAAGGGAAACATAAAGGAAAAGTAAGAGATGCTTGATAGGTTTAAGGTGCCCAACGAGGATATTGTCAAGGTGGATCATGAGTCTCTTCATGAGACCGTCGCGGAAATATTTATCAAGATGGGAGTTGCTCCGGAAGACGCCGAAGAGGGTGCGAACGTATTGGTCTCGACGGATCTTAGGGGAGTCGAGACTCACGGTGTCTCCAATATGCTTAGGAATTATGTTTCTGGCTATAACGAAGGTAGGCTTAATCCTAGGCCTGATTGGAAGATTGAACGGGAAAGCTTAGGTACAGCAACGATAGATGCGGATAAAGGTCTTGCTGTTATTTTAGGTCCTAAAGCAATGAGAATGGCAATTGAAAAGGCAAAGACCGTTGGAGTTGGTGTAGTTACCATGAACAATGCTGGGCACTCAGGTGCTATAGGGCATCACGCAATGATGGCTGCGAAGGAAGATATGGTTGGGATGACCGCAACGGCTGGTGGAATGAGCGTACTTCCCACCTTTGGTGCCGAGCCGAGGCTTGGAACAAACCCGGTGGCCATAGCCGCCCCAGCCCGGAATAATCCACCATTCCTTTTCGATGCAGCCACTTCGGCAATAGCTGGGAACAAACTTGGCCTTGCAGCTCGAGTAGGAGCTGACCTTTTGCCCAACTGGATATCGGATTTAGAAGGAAACCCAGTGTCAGATGAAGTACCAATGCCGGACAGGGGAGACTTTTACCAGCTACCTCTTGGAGGCACTAGGGAGCAAGGCTCACATAAAGGCTACGGGTTTTCAATGATGTCAGAAGTGCTTGCGACTTTGCTAAGCGGCACATTATCTACGATGGTGTTGGGAACAGGTGGGTCTGGGTGTCATTATTTCTGTGCTTACAATATTGCATCATTCACCGACGTGGATTCTTTTAAGGACAACATGGATAGGATGTTGCAGACCCTGAAAGATACTCCCCCTGCTCCTGGCCATGAACGAGTCCTGTATCCAGGATTATCAGAATACGAAGAGGAGCAAGAGCGGCGAAAGAATGGCATTCCACTACACTCTGAGGTAATAGAGTGGTTTACGGACATAACAAGCGAACTGTCGATACCTATGGTGAAGGCGGTATAGCATTTATTGAGTGAGCCGCAGCGATTTTGCATCGTTCATCAGTCAGGATTGATATTCATTTCCTGATCAAATTGACCACTACATCGCAGTTACTCCACCATCGATGACTAGTTCACTCCCTGTCATATAGGACGATTCATCTGAAGCAAGGAACAAATACTCCGTAAGCCACTTCTACAGGCTTGGCCGGTCGTCCTAACGGTACGGTGTTTCGAATTCTCTCCTCGTTCTCTTTACCACTTATGCGATCATGGATCATATCGGTATCGATGGGACCAGGATGGACTGAGTTCGCTCTAATTCCATCCGAAGCATATTGTATCGCTATAGACTTGGTAAAAATTCGGACGGCGCCTTTGGAAGCATTGTAGACTGGTTGGATTCCCGCCTGGCCAACTATCCCAGATATAGATGAAATGTTGACTATAGATCCACCACCTGCTTTTTTCATTTCCGGGATTACACTTTGGGTGCCGAGGAATACCCCTTTAGCATTGATGTCCATTACCCGGTCCCATTCTTCTTCGGTGGTTTCGTCGTTGGTACCCCAGGCTGCAACTCCCGCATTATTAACCAGGATATCTAATTTTCCGAACCTTGTTAGGGCCGAATATACCGCCGAATCCCAATCTTCTTTATTGGAAACATCCAAGTGTAAATACAGGCACTTACCTCCGGTCTCGTTAATCTCGGCTTCTACTTTAGCTCCTTGAGAGTCAAGGACATCAGCAATGATGACATTGGCCCCCTCTTGCGCGAACAAACGAGCTTCGGCTGCCCCTTGCCCTCTTGCCCCACCCGTTATCAGTGCAACCTTGCCTTTAAGTCTCACTGTGTTACCTCCTATGTCACGCCAGATGTTTCACACTATAGGTTGATCATCGTAACCTAATGTGAATACTTAGTGCGCGTAAGCTCTAATTAGGTGTTAAATATGAAAAGCAAAAGTGGGAAAATGTTTTCAGGAGTGACCCATGACAGGAGAAAAGATTCTTGTTGTAGAGGATGAACAGAATATTCTCGAAGCCATAAAATACAGTATGAATGCTGAGGGATTCGAGGTGTATGGTGCAGAAGATGGTGAAAGAGGTCTTGAAATTGCCCGTGAGATTTCACCGGACCTTGTGATTCTTGACGTGATGCTGCCCAAACTTGATGGATTTGAAGTGTGCCGAATATTGCGACGGGATGATATGGATATACCGGTTTTTATGCTAACTGCCAAGGCGGAAGAGATAGATAGAGTGGTCGGCCTCGAGATTGGAGCTGATGATTACATAACTAAACCGTTTAGCATGCGAGAACTTCTAGCAAGAGTGCGAAACGCTTTACGAAGATCATCTAGATCTGGGCTCGGAAGAGATAATTCATCCTTGGGGAATACTGTCATACAGGTTGGAAATCTCAAAATAGATCTCACTGGCCACATTGCTCGGGTAAGCGAAAAGTTAATAGATTTGAAGCCTCGTGAGTTTGATCTTTTGGCGATGCTTGCGTCTAGCAGAGGCAGGGCATTTACACGGGAGCAGATATTGGAGAGGCTATGGGGACATGATTACATCGGCGATAGTCGAACTGTCGATGTTCATATCAGATGGATTCGGGAGAAGATTGAAGAAGATCCATCAAAACCTAAGAAAATCGTGACAATCAGGGGAGTTGGGTACAGGTTCGACGACTAATGCAGGCGGGAGAAAGAGACATGGTTGTGGCTAGGATTTGATAATGTTTCATTCTCTCCAGTGGCGTATCGCTTTTTTTTACACACTGCTTATATTCTCTACCATGGGTATTGTCAGTCTTTTTCTGTTTAATTACATCCAAAGATCGTATTTGACACAGGTTTATAACCACCTTGAACGTGAAGCTATGCTAATTAGCGAAGCTGCCGCGGTTAACGGGTTCGAAGCCAACCTAAATTCTTTAATCTCTGGAATTTCAAATGTGTCTGCCAGGGCAAACCATGGTCAGGAATATAGGATCGCAATTTTTGACGGTGTAGGAAATATAATCTTGGACACAGAATCTTCCATCGGTAATCACTGGGGAAAGGAGTATGCAGCCCAGTACGTATTCACAGGCGAAGGGTATCAGGGCAAAGTAAAGTTAACTGACGGCAAAGAACTCTTCTCTATTGAATCTATTCAAATAGGTGGTCGATCAGTCGGCGCTGTTATTGTTTCCGTTCCTTCTGAGAAGGTTGAAGGTTATATAAACCTTATCGTTGCTACTGTTGTTATATCTGGGGTAATCGTTGGGGGACTTTCAATTACTCTGAGTATTTACATCGCTCGTCGGACGAGTCGATCTATAGTGGCATTAACAATGGGGGCTGCGCGGATACAAAGGGGAGACCTTAGCCACAGGGTGCGTTCCAATGTTAATGATGAGACTTCAGACCTTGCGGATGCCTTTAACAAAATGGCGAATACAATAGCTAGGACAGTAGATAATCTATCTACGGAACGAGATACTTTGTCGGCAGTATTAGATACTATGGCGGACGGTGTCATATCTGTGGACATAGAAGGATCCGTTACAGTATTTAATCAGACGGCTGGAGAATTACTAAACGTATCTCCAAAGAATGCCATAGGAATGAGGTTAGCCGAGGTCATTAGAGACTTTGAGATTCTCCAGTTGGCCTCGCGTTGTGAGAACTCTGGGGTGCTGCTTCATTCGGAGATTGAGGTCCCCGAGGTCAGGAGATTCCTCAGCGTTACAGCAACTCCTTTGGGTTTTGATGCTGAAAGAGGGGTACTTCTAACAGTTCATGACCTGACTCACATTAGGCAGACAGAAACATCTCGAAAAGAATTTGTAAGCAATGTTTCTCATGAGCTCAGAAGTCCTATCGCATCAATAAGGGCCATGGCAGAAACCTTGGAAGACGGAGCTATTGGTGACAAGAAGATCGCAAAAGACTTTATAGGTAGGATTTTGCGGGACATTCAAAGAATGACAGTTATGGTCGATGATCTCCTTGAATTGTCTCGAATAGAGAGCGGCCAAGAAGTGATTGATATACATCCGGTGAATTTGTTTCGAATAGCTAATGAATCAATCTCTTATGTTATAGGTGAAATCAATGATGGTATGCCAGAGATCACCTTGAATGTAACTGAAGAAATTATGGTCATGGGACAGGAAGAGAAGATATCTCAGGTATTTGTCAATTTGATTCAGAATGCTTCAAGGTTTACTCGGCAGAACGGTCTTATTACCATCACGGCCAAGCAATATGATAATGACATAGTGGAGGTTTCTGTTTCAGACACCGGAATGGGGATAGCTCCAGAACACCTTGCTCACGTGTTTGAGCGCTTTTACAAAGTTGACAGGTCCAGAAGAGATGGTGGAACTGGTCTGGGACTATCCATCGTAAAACACCTAGTGCAAGCTCAAGGTGGTGAAGTGTTTGTAGATAGTGTGGAGGGTGAAGGAAGTACTTTCAAATTTACTTTACCCGTTGCTTAGCAGAGAGAAAAAGTTCGCTTATAACCAGTTCAGTCGGCTTAGGGATTTCTTTATTAGTTACCAGCGCTGGGTTTTGATCTGAATTCCGATGCTTCAATCATCAATGGGGACAATTGCAATAATGTCGAGAGTCAATAGATGCGATTGGCGTTCAGTATAGGATGCTTGGGCTGGAAATTAAATCAGTTCGTCTGATATAGTCTGAAATTCCTCGGAAAACCCGGAGAACAATCCTCAAACTTTCCTTCCAACGGTCACTGCAACTTAATGAAAGATGAGGAAATAGGCGTCAATTTCAGGTAGCTATTTACCTGAGGTCTTGCACAGTCTCCATTCCTTCGTTTCATCTGCTTTAGAAAAGGCACGTTACTTCAATTTGGAAGATGTGTCGGCCCCCATATTCTTCAAATATCCAGTAAGACATCAAACTTTTACTTACGACAAGGATTTCTCTCACTAACAATTATCAGACAGCTATTTTTACTCTAACTGCTTATTAAAGAAACGTTAAAACTGAGTTAATAACTTGACAGTAGCATTGACTCTCGAAGTTTATAGATGGGAGATTGGTACCAACACATGTTTTACTCGATTGAAAGCATTAGAGGAGGCGTTCTGCTTTTTGGCTCCTCCGTGCTGTTTCTACTCGTTCTAACAGCCTGTGGTGTCGGGAATCCCGATTTCGAAACTTCAGAATATGCTTCATCTCGAAATGATTCTGGCATGAGCGGTACTATTGAGATTGATGGGTCAAGCACAGTCTACCCAATTTCTGAGGCTGTTGCAGAAGAGTTTAACAAGCTCTATCCAAACATTCGAGTCAATGTAGGTGTTTCTGGCACTGGAGGCGGATTTAAGAGGTTCACAGTTGGTGAAACAGATATTTCAGACGCATCACGCCCTATGAAAAACCCAGGAGAAACAAGCAAGGCTGAAGAGAATGGCATCAAGTATGCTGAACTCAGATTGGGTACAGATGGCATTTCGGTCATGGTAAATCTGAAGAATACTTTTGTGGATTGTTTAACAACAGAAGAGTTAAGGAAGATCTGGGAACCGGGATCAACGATTGATAATTGGAGCCAAGTTAGAGGAAGTTTCCCTGACCAGAAAATGCGTTTGTATGGTCCCGATACAGACTCTGGCACTTTCGACTACTTTACTGAGGAAATAATGGGAGAGACCCAATTATCTCGTCCCGATTATACTGCTTCTGCCGACGACAACGTTCTCATTCAGGGTATCGCAGGTGACAAGGGATCTCTCGGTTACTTTGGATACGCTTACTACAGAGAAAGCAAAGACAAGCTAAAGTTAGTCGCTGTGGATAACGGCTCAGGGTGTGCTCTTCCGAGCCTAACAACTATTCCCTCAGGTGAATACAGCCCATTATCCAGACCATTATTCATATATGTAAATCTTGATAGTCTGAATAGGCCCGAGGTCAAAGCGTTGGTGGACTTCTACATGGAGCAAGGTCCGGAGCTGACCAACGAAGTTGGATATGTCGCTGCTAGCACAGAGGTATATCAAAACAATATGGATATACTCAATGAATAAAAAGGTCCCATAGAAGAGATATTCGTTACGAAAGTTATCAGGAATTTCTTTATTAGAAATCGGTTTGAATAATGGGCGATGAAGATATGGAATTCTTAGAAATATACCAATGAGAGCGCAGGAATCTAAAAACATCGCTGGCCAAATTATCTCGCGTCGTCGTGGAGCCGTGCGAATAGAAGGTTTTATTGTAAAGTGGGTGTTTTTCGCCTGCGCTACCATTTCGATTCTTACTACCACTGGGATCCTTTTTACTCTAATTTATCAAGCAACTAGTTTCTTCAATGAGATATCAATTTGGGAATTTCTCACAGGTACGAGATGGACTCCGATACTGAAACCACGATCTTATGGGGTATTACCGCTAGTTTCTGGAACACTTCTTGTTACTTTAATTGCGGCACTTGTAGCACTTCCAACAGGTCTTATGGCAGCTATATTTCTGTCGGAATATGCCCCGGATAAGTTGCGAAGATTTGTTAAACCCGTTCTTGAAGTATTAGCTGGGATTCCAACCGTTGTATATGGATACTTTGCCCTTACCTTTGTCACTCCACTATTGCAGACAGTTTTTGAAGGCTTAATTGTCTTCAATGCACTCAGCGCGGGGCTAGTGATGGGTGTCATGATTATTCCTATGGTGTCTTCACTTAGCGAAGACGCCATGGTGGCTGTACCGAGAAACCTTCGGGAGGGGGCCTACGCATTAGGTGCTACTCGTTACGAAGTTAGTATGAAAATAGTAGTTCCAGCTGCCCTGTCGGGAATCATAGCAGCTTTTATTTTGGCTATATCAAGGGCCATCGGAGAAACAATGCTTGTAACCATTGCCGCGGGAGCTACACCAAGTCTGAGTTTCAATCCAATGGAGAGTGTGCAGACCATGACTGCCTATATTGTCCAACTAAGCTTGGGAGAGGCTCCTGTAGGATCACTTGAGTACAATACTATATTTGCAGTGGGACTAGTTCTATTTGCAATGACATTTGTTATGAATCTCTTGGGATTTTGGATTGTTCGTAGGTTCAGGGAATCTTATTAGCATGGCCAGTGAGCTGAGACCAGTCTCTGACCGACTTAGGCGTAAAAGAACCTATCGTAGGGTTTTAGGAGGGATATTCTACGGGTTATTTCTCGCATCTGTTTGTGTAGGAATTATCGGTCTCGTTGTATTGCTTTATGAAGTACTTTCAAACGGTCTTCCGTGGATAAACTGGCAGTTCATTACAGATTATCCTTCTCGCCATCCGGAAGAAGCAGGGTTATTCTCGGCTCTTATGGGAACGGTGTGGCTGATGGGAATGACCGCGTTATTTACGGTCCCGGTAGGAGTCGGAGCCGCTATATATCTGGAAGAATATGCCCCACGTAATATTCTTACCCGTGTCATAGAGATCAATGTTGCAAATCTAGCCGGAGTACCGTCAATCGTTTACGGGTTGCTTGGATTAGCACTCTTCGTTACATGGTTTCAACTTGGTAGGAGCATTCTCGCCGGTTCGATGACACTATCTCTCCTTGTGCTTCCTATAGTGATTCTTTCATCGAGGGAGGCGATTAGAGCAGTTCCAGATTCATACCGGCAAGCTGCTTATGCGATGGGAGCAGATCAGTGGCAGGTAATAAAGCAAGTTATTCTGCCTTCTGCAGCGCCGGGGATACTAACCGGTACAATCTTGGCTATGTCGAGGGCGATTGGGGAAGCAGCTCCCGTAATTGCGATAAGTGCTCTTGTTTACCTCACTTTTGTACCCGCACATCCCATGGATAGATTTACTGTTCTTCCCATTCAAATATATAACTGGATCGCTAGACCTCAAGATGAATTCAGAGGTTTGGCAGCTGCCGGCATAATAGTTTTGTTGGTGATCCTTCTAACTATGAACGCGATCGCCGTCTTTCTACGTAATAGATATCAGGTACGGTCGGAGGAGTAACATAGGAAAGTGGTTTTAGAAAAAAAGCATATGAAGAATGCGGACGCCGCCCTTACGGCTAAAAATTTGAATGTATATTATGGAGACTTTCTTGCAATCAAAGATGTGAATATGGCAATGAAAAGGAATTCTGTGACAGCACTTATCGGTCCTTCTGGTTGTGGGAAAAGTACTTTTCTGCGCTGTCTAAATAGAATGAATGACTTGATTACAAGTGCTTCTGTGAGAGGAGAAATACTATTTGAGGACCTCAATATATATTCAGATAAAGTCGATGCGACTGAGATACGTTCGAAAATCGGAATGGTCTTTCAGAAACCCAACCCCTTTCCCAAATCAATTTATCAGAACATAGCCTTCGGTCTCAAAGTGAATGGATTCTCTGGGGATATTGATGAGGCCGTGGAACGCTCTCTTCATCAAGCTTCTCTATGGGAAGAGGTGAAAGACAGGTTGGATGATAGCGCTTTCACGTTGTCTGGAGGACAACAGCAAAGGCTTTGCATAGCCCGGGCGTTGGCTGTGGAACCTGAAGTTCTCCTTATGGATGAGCCGGCATCTTCTCTTGATCCAATAGCAACTCTGGCCATAGAGGATCTGGTTCGCGATTTGAAAGCACATTACACGATCATCATAGTTACCCACAATATGCAACAGGCCGCTCGTGTGTCTGATGAAACCGCGTTTTTCATGGTTGGTGAGAATCGATCAGGATATCTCGTCGAGCATGACGATACCCAGAGAATTTTTACAAATCCAAGTAATGAGAAGACCGAGGAGTATATAACGGGTAGGTTCAGCTAAGTAGGGGGAGGTTCTTTATGCCTAGAGAGGATTTCGAAAGAAACTTGAAACTGGTGCAAGACGAGGTAGTCCAGCTTTCAAGCATGGTAGAGAAGGCTATATTCAAGTCTATTGACTCTCTAAAGAGACGGGATTTGGGAGCCTCTCAACAAGTGATTGATGAAGATGACATTATCGATGCCAAGCAGGAAGCGATAGAAAATAGATGTATTGATTTGATTGCTCTTGAATCACCTATGGCTGTCGATCTCAGGGTTATCATTGCGGCAATGATGGTGGCCAATGAGCTTGAACGAATGGGTGACTATGCTGAAGGAATCGCCAAGATCAGTTTGGCTATGGGGGAGCTACCTCCCCTCAAACCACTTATTGATATCCCGAGAATGGCGGATAAGGCGGTCGATATGTTGCGCCGCAGCATAGAATCTTATGTTAACCGCGATATTGTCGCTGCTAAAGGGGTTTTCCATGATGATGACGAAGTCGATGAAATGTATGAGCAGGTATATCGTGAACTTTTGACCTACATGATGCGCGATCCGACCACTATACAGCGAGCTACTTATTTATTATGGGTGTCACACGACTTGGAAAGAGTCGCTGATCGTACCACCAATATAGCCGAACGAGTGATGTTCTTAGTCACCGGCAAAACGGAAATGGATTGATAGAATCCAGATTACCAATCCTGACTTTCATCCCATAGTAATTTGGTTCCGAATATGTGTGACATACTATTGGCCGTTGAACAGATCACTTCTTCCATCGAGACCGACTGTTTCGTTTGTGCTGATATGGACGTAGCAATAGCGTCTGGCATTCCACAGGCAACAATGTGTTCGAAATATGATAGGTCGGTGGTGACATTTAGGGCGAATCCGTGAGAACTTGTTCCATTACTGATTCTCACTCCAATGGAAGCTATCTTTTTGCTGTTTACCCAAACGCCGGTTGGCCGTCCGTCGGTTTCTGAACTAATATTATAATTTGAAAGCACATTAGAGATTGTCTCTTGAAGTTTACTCACGTAAGTTATGGGACCCATATTCCCTGTGCGCCGTAAATTGATGATTGGATATCCTACTAACTGGCCTGGGCCATGGTAAGTTACCTCTCCGCCCCTGTCTGAACGATGTATTCTTATGCCATAATTCGCGAGATTTTCTTGATCAATCAACACATCTTGATCTTTAGCACGTCTCCCCATTGTGAAAACGTGGGGGTGCTGCAACAGAATCAGTTGGTCTGGGCCCCCTTCGCTGACAGATTTGTGAAGTTCTCTTTGGAGAGTAACGGCAGAGTCATAAGACACTAGTCCGTGATATTTGGCAATTAAGTCAGTCATTACAAACGTGTAGGGATCATTCTTAAGAGTGGTTAGTAAACTGGAGTGTTGCTGTCCACAACTTCTAGGCGGCGTTTTACAGCTATGTTGAATTCGCCCACTTCTTGTCCATCCATAATCCGATGGTCAAAAGAGAGGCAAATGTTCATCATGGAACGTATTGCTATGGCGTCTGCGACTATTACAGGTCGTTTCACAATAGCCTCGGTTGTCATGATTGCTGCCTGAGGATAATTGACCAAAGGCTGCGAAGCTACTGAACCTAAGACACCGGTATTGTTAACTGTAAAGGTACCACCGCGTACGTCATCTACCGTAAGTTTTCCTTCACGAGAGCGAGTAGAGATGTCTTCGACACTACGGGCAAGCCCAGCGATGCTCAGCGTATCCGCGTCATGAATCACGGGTACGACAAGCCCTGTCTTTGTGGCTATTGCGATCCCTATGTTTATTCGGCGTTTCATTATGATCGAATCTTCGCCCCAAGACGAGTTGAGGAGCGGATTCTCTTTCAAAGATTCTGCAACAGCTTTGATAACAAAAGGTAGATATGTGATGTTTATCCCCTCTCGTTGTTTGAATTCCTTCCTAATTGATTGCCGCCTAGAAACCATGCCGGAAACATCGACTTCAACAAGGCTCCAGGCTTGAGGGATGAGATTCGCACTTTTAACCATGTTACTGGCTATCATCTTGCGGATCGGAGTCAACTTTACCCTCTGCTCGTCTTTAAGTTCACTTGTAGAGATCGAGGTTGACTGAGTTATTTCTGGTATTGATTCGACCGGAGAATTTCTCTGTGATGATGATTCGGAATCGGAATCAATAAATGATTGCACGTCTTTTCGGGTAATTCTATTGTTTCTGCCTGTGGCAGTTATCAACGACAGATTGATGTCATGTTCTTGAGCTAGCCTGAGGACAGCCGGGGAAAACCTTGTAGGGTTTTTGATTTGCCCCTCTTGAGGGAGTTTTTCGGCAGTCGATTCAGCCGTGTTGGGCCGGCCACCGGAACCTGTTGGACCTACCGGAGCTGTGTCTTTGAGAAGTACCCCTGTAGTTCCCAAATTATTAGGATTGGGAACACTTGAATGTTCAATCGAGGCTGCCTTCTCGGAATCCGGCTCGTTCGTCTCTATATCGGCTATAACTGCCCCCATAGGAACCGTCTCTCCTTCCAGAGCGATGATTTCCGTGAGAATACCGGTAACTGGTGACGGCAGTTCCATGGCCACTTTGTCTGTCACTACTTCTACCAGCGGATCAAATTTTTCAACCTTACTTCCTACTTCCTTTAACCATCTGCCAATAACTCCTTCAGTAACAGACTCCCCTACCTGCGGAAGTTGAATTTTCATGATTAATAAGCCGCCAGTTTTCTAATAGCCGTAGCTATTTTGTCTGGGTCAATCATGTACATTGCTTCCATTGGCGGACTGAAAGGCATTGCAGGCACTTCCGGACCTGCAAGCCTGGCTACTGGGCCATCCAAATACTCGAAGGCATGTTCTGAAACGATGGCCGACACTTCCGCGCCAACCCCGAGTGCCTTGTTATCTTCGTGAACTATTAGCACCTTACCGGTTTTCATAGCTGTCCGTACAATGGCTTTATCGTCAATTGGTCTTACAGTGCGAAGGTCAAGCACCTCTACTTCAATCCCTTCATTCACAACAGCCTGAGCGGCTTCAAGGCAATGATGAACCATAAGCCCGTAAGTGATAACGCTGATGTCATTACCTTCCCGCTTGATATCAGCTCTGCCTATTGGAAGGGTGTATTCTTCATCAGGCACTTCTCCCTTTACTAATCGATAAGTACGTTTATGCTCTAAAAATACCACTGGATCATCGTCCCTGATAGCGGACTTCAATAAACCCTTCGCGTCGTAAGGTGTTGATGGAGTGATTACTTTCAAACCAGGGGTATGAGCAAACAAAGCCTCTACGCTCTGCGAGTGATAAAGTGCTCCTCGAACTCCGCCTCCATGAGGGGCACGTAATACCATAGGTGCATGCAATTTGCCCTCGGTACCATACCGAACCCTCGCTGCCTCTCCTACTACTTGGTTGATTGTAGGCCATATAAAATCGCCGAATTCTATCTCAGCTATTGGTCTCATTCCGTGCATTGCTGAGCCCAGTGCGATTCCAGCGATGGAGGATTCTGCTAAGGGAGTGTCTATTACGCGATCTTCCCCGAATTCATCCAGGAAACCTTCAGTCGCGAGAAATACGCCACCTCTTGCTCCAATGTCTTCACCCATAATGAATACCCGATTATCCCGGCGCATTTCTTCTCGCATCGCGTCGCGAACCGCCTCAAGAACGGTTTTGATTGTCACCGGTATTCACCAGGTTCTAACCCGGAATCCGATACGACATGTTGATAGAAATCTCTAGTCTCCGGATACGGCGCTGCCTCAGCTTCTTCGGTAGCCTCATTTACGAGGCGTCGGGCTTCATCTTGTATGATCTCGTCCTCATTATCGCTAAGCTGTCCAATATCTTGGAGGCTAGTTCTAAGTAACCTGAGTGGATCGCGCTTCTTAGCTTCTTCAATTTCTTGCGCTGAACGATAGATGGAATCGTCGTCATCACTCGTGTGAGGCAAGTATCTTTCTACTTGGGCCTCGATTAGAGTGGGGCCTTCACCTGATCGTGCTCGTTTAGCTGATTCCGCTGTCACTTCATAAACTGCAACGATATCGCAACCGTCCACTTCGAAACCTGGCATGCCGTAGCCTTCTGCACGTGAAGCGACGCTTTCAACCGCCATTTGTTTCCTTAATGGGACTGAAATAGCATATTTATTGTTCTCGCAGAAGAAGATAACAGGAAGCTTATGTATTGACGCAAAGTTCATTGCTTCATGTGTGTCCCCGGCACTCGATGCCCCATCGCCGAAGTAAACAATTACTACCCTATCTTCCTTGTTCATCTTCGCTGCCAGTGCAGCCCCTACTGCTTGTGGTATATGAGTTGCAACAACATTAGATAGATTCACAATGCCGTATTTTGGGTGAGCTCCATGTGTGGGGAACTGGCGGGCGCCGCTGAGAGGTTCGCCTTGTTTGGCGAGGAATCCTTTGATAATTTGTGTCGGGGTTAGGCCCAAATCAAGTAATACTGCGAGGTCTCGGTAGTAAATGTAGAAGAGATCATATTTCTTCCGCAGAGCTGCTACAGAACCTATTTGACTAGCTTCATGGCCTTGCGAAGAAGCCATAATAGCTGCCTTCCCTTGCCGGTTTAGCATCCATATTCGTTCGTCAAGTGTGCGGCACAAAACCATACGTCGGTACATATGAAGGAGATCTTCATTTGATAAGGACTTGTTTAGAATGACGTCTTGGACTTGATTTTTTGTATCAATATTTTTGGTGATTTTTTGTGAAGGATCTGCCTTTGGGTCATCTACGTTTAAGACGTGGCTATCAAATTGCTCGGGCAATGATTCTTCTGCAATACTATTAGCACCCGCCTCACGAACGGCTCTTTCGAAGGCCCCGTCTTGAAGATCAGGTTGCGAGTTGCTAGTGTCTTCCGCTGATTCCTCTTGAGATATTTCCTGTAGGTCTTTGTCGTCAGCCATTCCGATCCATTTACCCTCGGGATTGCTAAGATCGATTTTCTTTGAGGTTGTCCTCGCATCTCTGGAACGTTTCTTAGTGTTCCAAAGATGATTTTCCCTAATTGAGTCTTCTTCGGCCATTTTACTTACGGTCTCTTTGCTTGGTCAAAAGATAAGGAGATGGCCGTAGATAGTAGCAAAGAGGCATCACCTATGTCACAGTTTGAACTTGAAGGGCTCTATTTTGACTATAGTCTGGAGAGATATTGACCAGCGATGTCTATTCCTACCAAACCACTGTATGCATTCAGCAATCTACGGGTGATGGGACCGGGTATAGATCCTTCGCCGATGACAGATCCGTTGACACTAATAACAGGGCAAATGCAAAAACTCGTTGAAGTAACAAAAGCCTCGTCGGCTGTGTATGCGTCGTACAGATCTATGTCTGCCTCCGTCGTTTCTAGACCTAGTTCGGAGGCCAGTTCTAGAGTAGTAGATCTGCTGATACCTGCTAAGATGTATTGTTCTCTGGGAGTCACTACTGCTCCATCTCTCACGATGAAGAAATTGCTACCAGGCCCCTCGCAAAGGTTGCCGTTCATATCGAGAAGGATTGGCCAGCTTTCTGGATTCCGTTCTTTAGCCTCGAACTCCGCTTGAACCAAATTAGCGTAATTCTGAATCTTCGCTCTAGGGCTTAGAGATTCTGGAGGTGTCCGCCTGACTGAGGGCACTACTACAGGCATGCCCTCGCTGTAGTACTTAGCTCTGGCGGAAAAGGGAAGTGGAACAGATTCAACTATAACTGTCGGATTATCTCCCTCAGGAGTTGAAATCCCTCTCGAAACTCGTTGAGTCACCCAATAGTCATCATCGTCTGATATTAGAGGTAAATTTATGTTAACTACTTCCATGGTAATACGGGTGAGCTCAGATTTATCAATGAGGGGATCTATTCTGGCATACTTTAGCGACTTGAAAAACCTGTCGAGATGTTCGTCTAGTTTGAAAATGCGATGTCCGAAAGTTCTTGTAGTATCGAATACGGAGTATCCTTGTAAAAATCCTCTGTCGTGAATGGATATCTTTGCGTCGCTCTCCGAAATAATCTCTCCATTAACGTACGCAACTCTTTGGGTAATCATTTGATTCTCCGACAGTGTAATTTCCTTTGATCAATCCATAGTTCGGAAACGGTAACCAACATTCCATATTGTTTCTATGAAGCGATTATCCGAATCAGTCTCGATTTTGCTCCTAAGTCTCCGTATGTGCACATCGACTGTCCGAGTGCCTCCGAAGTAGTCGTATCCCCAAATCTGGCTTAACAGAGTTGCCCGATCATATACACGGCCAGGGTTTGAGGCCAGAAGCAGAAGCAGTTCATATTCTTTAAATCTAAGGTTGACTCTTTTATTGTTGACGGTTACCTCGTAGTTTGTAGGATTGATAAACAGGTTGTCTCTGGCTATAACATCGTCGTCGAACGAATTAGTTAAATTTGCTACGGCCCGTTTGGCCCTTAAGATGAATTCTGGTTCCTTAACGGGCGAACAAATGAGGTCAGTAATATTCAGTGTGGGGTCTATGATCCTCAAGCTGGCCTCCTCAACTATAGCTAAAGTGGCGATATCCAGAGAGGAGCAGATTTCCGTAATCCTACGAAGATGGTGGCCTGAGAGAGACGCTATATGCAAGAGTACAAGTCTGGAGTTCTTGTGTCTCTCAGCTGAAGTTAAAAGAGTGAGCAGTTCGGATGCTTCTCTTTCTGTCGTTACCTGTAGGTGTTCGAGTCCTTCAGAGTTAAGGCAGGCCCTCATATCTTCCGTGGACATATCTTCGGACGGTTCGGTTATTTTGTGTCTAAGCATATCCTTTAACCAAAGATCATTGAACGGTTAGCGTTATTCTTTTTTAAAAATGAACCCAAGTATAGCAAAGCTAGGTAATTGATTTGATAGCAACCCAGTCTAGTTGGCCAAACAATAAAGTGGCTTCAAAGATCATACGGGGTTCCATACGTTGTGAAAGGAATTGTGTGAAGTTTTGCCCGATTATTGATTGTTACTGTAATATTAAAAGCTAGAGATCACATAACTTACACGTTCGGTGAGGGAATGAATCCAAGTAATACTGGGAACCAGTAAACGGAGAATATGTCATGAACCCGCGCTCCATGAGGAGCATGTTTATATATCTGCTGATTATAGTTGCCTTAGTGGCAATATTTTTTACTGTATTCAGTGAACCATTTGCAGATTCTTCAGAAGTTCCCATTAGTAAAGTTATATCAATGGCTTCTGAGGGGAGATTGAAAAGTGTCGAGGTGCAAGGCGATACTCTCGAAGCTGTAACTCTTGATGGTCAACGACTTACATCGCGAAAAGAAATGGGATCATCGATAGTGGAACAGCTGGAGTCGGCCGGGGTAAATAGGGGTACAGGATACGTAGATATTACAGTTAAAGGTAATGGTGGATTTGGCAACGTATTAGGCATACTTCTTAATTTCCTTCCAATCATTTTCTTTGGTGCCGTCCTGCTTTTCATGATGAGGCAAGCCCAAGGTAGCAGTAGTCAGACTTTCAGCTTCGGTAAGTCGAAAGCGAGAAGGTTTGACAGCGATAACCCTGAGGTAAGTTTTGCTGATGTGCAAGGTGTGGATGAAGCTAAGGAAGAGCTCGAAGAGGTAGTAGAGTTTTTGAAAACTCCAGAAAGATTCTTGGCTCTTGGGGCTAAGATTCCGAGGGGCGTTTTGTTGATGGGACCTCCAGGCGTAGGTAAGACACTTCTTGCTAGGGCCGTTGCCGGAGAGGCAGGAGTCCCGTTCTTTTCAATAAGTGGTTCTGAATTCGTGGAGATGTTTGTAGGCGTCGGAGCATCACGTGTGAGGGATCTTTTCGATCAGGCAAAACGTAATGCACCATGTATTGTATTTGTGGATGAGATAGACGCGGTTGGCCGACATCGAGGTGCAGGGTTAGGTGGTGGTCATGATGAGAGAGAGCAAACGTTGAATCAAATTCTTGTAGAAATGGATGGATTTGATACCAGTACGAATGTCATCGTCCTCGCCTCAACAAACAGGCCTGATATATTGGATCCTGCTTTGCTCCGTCCGGGAAGGTTTGATAGGCGGGTAACCCTCGATAGCCCAGACGTTAAAGGCAGAGAGGAAATCCTTAACGTCCATGCTAAAGGCAAGCCATTTGGGAAAGAGGTGAATCTTGAAGCGATTGCAAAGCAAACGACGGGTTTCAGTGGGGCTGATCTTATGAATCTCATCAACGAGGCTGCGATATTGGCAGCACGTAGAAATAAAAATGAAATTTCGTACGATGAGCTTACCGAATCTATAGACAGAGTTATTGCAGGTCCCGAAAAAAAGAACAAGGTGATTAGTGACCGGGAGAGAGAGATGATTGCATATCACGAGGCTGGGCACGCTCTTGTAGCACATCTCCTTCCTCACGCTGATCCGCCATACAAAGTTACAGTCGTTGCCAGAGGTCAAACCGGCGGACACACCCGGTTCATACCAGAAGTAGAAACTGCCTTGGTTACGCAGAATCAGCTTGAAGCGAGAATGGCAGCGGCCATGGGGGGACGTGTCGCTGAAGAGTTCATGTTCTATGAGGTAACTACGGGAGCTGGGAATGATCTTGAACAGGCAACTAATATAGCCCGTACGATGATTACGCGGCTTGGTATGAGCAAGAAGCTTGGCCCCAGGACTTTTGGTAAAAGGGAAGAGTTAGTCTTTTTGGGAAGAGAGATCTCTGAGAAGGCTGATTATAGCGATAGTATCGCTGAGTCCATAGATGAAGAGGTTCACGGTCTCTTGGATGGTGCTTACTTGACAGCAACGAAATTGATAAAGAGTAACTCCGGTAAACTATCAGCCCTTGCTAAGCACCTCATCGAACACGAGACTATTGAAGGCGATGATCTTCGAAATCTTCTTGATAGTTCTCCTGCCGCGGCTTGAAACTGGTGAGGTTCAGGAAGCAAACCTCGCATTAAGGCCCATTTGGATTTATCCCTTAAATCCGGTGCTTGGTAATACCACTTTCAGCGCGTCTACAGCATTTTGAATGTCTTCATGTGATGTAAGTCCCATGTGACCAATTCTGAATATCTTGCCAGCCAGATTTGCCTGCCCTCCGGCTAACACGACGTTGTGTTCTACCCGCATCTTCTCTACTAAACTATTGCCGTCGACCTCTTCTGGAACTGAGACAGCTGTACATGTGTCTGAAGCAATAGATTCAGTGACGGGAAAAATGTCGAGTCCGAGACTTCTTATGCTGTCACGAGTAAATTGTCCTATTGTGGCATGTCTTTCGTACAAAGCTCCAAGGCCTTCTTTTTCAATTCGTTTTAGGGCAAGATCCAAGGCAAACATACAAGAAACGGAAGGAGTAAACGGCGGTTGCCCGAGCTCAAAATACCTCTTATATTCTGCCATGTCCAAGTAAAACCGTGGCATGGTTGACTCTGCATGAGCCTCCCAGGCTCTTTGACTGAAACTGATGAATGCGAGTCCTGGCGGTAGCATCCATCCCTTCTGTGAAGCCGTCGCGACCACGTCCAATCCCCATGCATCAGTTTCCAGAGGCAGTGAGCATACACTGCTAATCCCGTCGACTATAACTAGCTTATCAAATTCTCCTTTAATCACTTCCGCTATTGCTCTGAGATCGTTGGTCACTCCAGTTGATGTTTCGTTGTGTGTGACCATCACTGCTTTCACATCTGGATTCTGAACCAAAGCGTCTCTTAACCTATCGAGGTCCACAGCAGTACCGAAGGGAAAGTCCACTGTTTCAACATCGATGCCGTAACGGTTACTAATAACTCCAAATCGATTTCCGAAAACACCGACGGTAGCGTTTATTACTTTATCTCCAGGAGATAAAGTATTGACTACTGCGGCCTCCATCGCAGAGGTTCCTGAACCAGTAATAATATAGACATCGTTTTCAGTGGCGAAAACGTTCTTTAAACCCTTCGTGGTCCTAAACAGAAGATCCTTGTACTCTGGACCCCTATGATTGATCATTGGGGTGCCCATGGTTTCGAGGATCTCCTCGTCAACAGGAATTGGTCCCGGTATTCTCAGGTTAACCAAACTTATAGCCTCCGAAAAGAAATCACTTTTATGTTCATGGTTAAATAATTTTCACGAGTTAAGTAAGATTGTATCCACAATCAGTCGCGACTGACATAAGATATGAACGATTTTTGACCATCAGGGATCTTAGCACAGCGTTGTTGCCGCAGGCTTTCTGACCTCTTCCTGTGATTCGGTCAAACGAGGCGGAGATATCTTCTCCTTCCTACTCTCAATACCCCTGCCTGCAGAGTTGAGACCTCCTTATTTAATCGCACAGGTTCATCGTCGATACGAACGGCGCCTTGGTCTATAAGGCGTCTTGCCTCTCCTGTACTGGTCGCTAGGCCAGCATCAAATATGATGTGACTTAGCCTTACGCCTATAGAGTCGGGTCCCCGTGGGATTGAATGTGTTTGGATGTCATCAGGTATCTCATGCCCCTGGACAGTTCGTTCAAAAAAGGATCGGGCCAAAGCAGCGGATTCAGGATCGTGATAATCCGCAACTAGTATTCCCGCTACCCTTTTTTTCAATTCCATTGGATTTCCAGATCCATTTGATAGTGCAGACTTAATCTCCACGATTTCTAGGGACGGAACGTCTGTGAGCCATTCATAGTATGGAATTATTAGAGTGTCTGGAATTGACATTACCTTGCCGTAAATTTCATTAGGAGGTTCATCGATGCCTATGTAATTATCGAGACTTTTACTCATTTTTTGTATTCCGTCAGTGCCTGGAAGAAGGGGCATGATAAAACACTGTTGAGGTGGCATCCCTTCACTTTGTTGCAATTCCCTTCCAACTAGTAGGTTGAATCGTTGGTCTGATCCACCAAACTCGACATCCGACCTAATAGCTACCGAATCATAGGCTTGCAGGAGGGGATAAAGTAGCTCTGTAATAGCAATGGGTTGGCTCTCTTTAAATCTTTTAGCGAAATCATCGCGAGCGAGAATTTGAGCGACTGTGAATTTTCTGGTTAATTCAATTACATTTGTGAGACTGAACGGGCCAAACCATTCGCTTTGGAGTCGTATCTCCGTTCGGTCTCTGTCAACTATTTTAAAGAATTGATCCAGATATGTTTGAGCGTTAGCATTGACCTCGTCCGCACCGAGCATAGTTCTTGTTTGGGAGCGTCCACTAGGGTCTCCTATTTGAGCAGTCCAGTCTCCAACAATAAGAACTACTTTATGACCGAGTTCTTGAAGCTGACGAAGTTTCCGAAGCCCTACAGCATGTCCTAAATGGATATCTGGGGCACTTGGATCGAAACCCATCTTGAGTCGCATCGGATCGCCTGAATCCAGTCTTTCGATGAATTCTCGCTCTACAATTATCTCTTCTACCCCTCTTCTGAGGACATCTTCTCTGTCCGGTAATGTCATTTCCTATTATTCCTATGTGGCCCTGTTAGGGATGGTGAAGAATTATGATTTACTGACCCATTCTATCTATCAAGGGTTTTAAGGAAACCCTTGCCACATCTACGTCTTGTCTAATTTGATCCACAAGCTCTTTGACCGTATCGTAAGTGATTTCGTCTCTAATATGTTCTATGAATTCCAACCTCAAAGATTGTCCGTAAATATCCTCATCGAAATCTAAGACATAGGTTTCTACTACTCTTTTACCGTCATCAAAAGTTGGTCTCGTACCTATGCTTGTGGCCGACATGAGTTTTCTATCACCAAGGTAGGCTATGGTGGAGTAGATCCCATTCTTAGGAATCACCATTCCATCTTTGGTTTTAATGTTTGCAGTTGGGAACCCTAACTCACGACCCCTCCTGAACCCAGCTACGATCTTTCCAGAAAATGAAAAAGGTCGTCCTAACATCAGTGAAACTGTGTTGACGTCACCTCGAGCGAGAAGTTCTCTTAACGTGGTACTTCGCACTGATATTCCGTTACTCTCCTGTACGGACACAACTTGAAGGCTGAAACCCATCTCCTGCCCTAGAGATCGTAGGCTTGACACGTCCGCATTTCGGTTCCTGCCCATACAAAAATCTGGACCTACGACGAGGCCCTTCATTCCAATCCCTTCTTGCAATAGTTTGATGAAATCTGCGGCGCTTAGGGAAGCCACATATTCATCGAAAGTCACAGCTGCTATGAAATCCACGCCGCTACTTTGAAGAAGTTGTATACGTTCTTCAACGCTCGTCAGGAAATTAGGCCTAAAGTCAGGATTCACGATAGTTGCCGGATGGTTCTTGAAGGTGACAACTCCGGCAGAATTTCCGGATTTTCGAGCATTCTCTATCAATTTGTCCAACAGGTGTCTGTGTCCGAGGTGAACACCATCGAAAACACCGATAGTCACTATGGAATCGCCGACCGTTGAGACTTGGTCAAGTTCTTCAGTTATTACCATTAAACGATCTTTTTTACGTTTAGCCGCTAATAGTTCTCTGTTACTTTGTTCATCCCGACAATTATCCGAAAATGCTTGTTAACGATTCATATCGTTACCGAAGAAACTAGCATGCACTAAATGGTCGGTCAAGGGTATAAAGCATTCTTAGGATACGTTAACTCACAGTTAAATATCTCTTAAGAGCGAGACTCGCAGGAAGTATCGTCGCTGTAACGACCCCCATTGTTATTATGGACCGGTTAAGGCCTATCATGTCAGCAATCAATCCATAGCCGAGGGGAGCTCCTACAGTACCTATCTCGTTAGTTGTATAAAAGAGACCGTAGTACCTTGCTCTCTTGTTTGTTGGTATGAATTTGGCTACAGTGGCGTAGAGAACACTTGATGTTCCGTTGAGCCCTACTCCGAGAATTATCGCGAGTGGCCACAGGACAAATGAGGGCACGAAAATCGCGCTTATTATCAACGCTGTTGTCATACCTTTCGTCGCCCATATCAGTGGTAAAGTGCCTGTACGGTCGTCAAGCCAACCGCAAATATATTTTCCAGCTGCCCCGCCAGCGAACAACAGAAATAACGCTACTCCTACTTCAGATTCTCCCATTCCTCTCTCTATGAAAATGAAAGGAAAAAATACGAGTGTGGAGCTTCTGGTGGCACTGTCAAGAATGCCGATTCCGGTTAATACGATGAACCCGACAATTGTAGAAGTTTTATCAGAATCTTTCCTATCCCATTTTTCTGGAGAATGTTCGATTAGCGGTTTTCCCAAGTCAAAGTGTCGTCGGGTGAATACAGAAATGCACATGAAAGCAGATCCTGCTGCCCCTACAATCCACATCGTTGCGCGCCAGCCCCCCAACATTACAAGTAATCCTGCCGCTATTGGCGCTATCATCTTGCCGATATCACCCGAAAAATTAACGGTGCCTACTGCCGCAGATCTTCCATCTGAATCGTATGCTCTGGATACCATGCTTGATGCTAGAGGATGTTGTGTGCCTCCTCCCAGTCCGCCTAGAGCTGTTGCTCCGATAAGAGGCAGGAAACCAGGGACAACTGCCATTACAATTAGTCCCAGTCCCACCCAGATATTGCCACCTAAAAGCATCCAAAATTCACCGGTTGACTCGGCAACTAATCCTGCAGGAATCTGGAGTATCGCGGAGGAACCGCTATAGACGGATCTTAAGAGTCCGATTGAGGTATAGCTAAGATCTAGTTCTTCTTTTATGTGTGGAAGCAATGGCACAAGGAGTGCAAAAAACAAATCGCTCCATACATGCATGGCGGATCCAAATATAAGAACTTTTTTCGGAGAAGGAGTATTAGTTTGCGAGTTCATTCTCACTGCCCACTGGTTTACGGTCCTTCATCGCGAAATTGCCTTATAGCTCTTGGGGGGAACTCCTGATATGGATATTTGGCCAGGGAACTTTCATCTATCTCAATACCTAATCCTGGAGTTTCAGGCAGATCTATATATCCGTTGTTGACCTCAAAGGGGTCGACGGTTATGTCCTTCCCGAAGTCTTCTAAGTTAAGAAAGTATTCTGTGATCAAGAAATTCGGCATAGTAGCTGAAACTTGTATTGTGGCAGCTAGACCTAGCGCCGTGCTGTTGTAGTTGTGGGGCGACACAGCTACAAAATAAGGTTCTGCCATAGCACCAATTTCTTTTAGCTCAAGGATCCCGCCTACGTTGCAAACATCGGGATTTATTATGTCTGCCGCTTGCTTTTCAAAAACCTCCCTGAACTCAAATTTTGTGTAAAGTTCCTCTCCTGTTACAACTGGGATTCTTATCTCCCGTTTTGCGGCTGCCAGGGCGTCTATGTTTTCAGCTAGGACTGGTTCCTCGTACCAGAATGGCTCATATTCCTCAATCTGGCGAGCTATTTTTATTGCGTGCATAGGCGCTAACCGCCTGTGCATTTCTACTAATATGTCTACATCCTGGCCGACAGCTTGCCTAACAGCTCTTACATTTTCGATGGTCTGATTTTCTACCCTCTTATCGACAAATGTGCGCCATGGCCCGGGTATCGGATCAAACTTAAGGGCTGTGAAGCCTTGTTCGACCACTTCAGATGCTCTTTCAGCGATAATCCCTGAATCCCATCCTCCCCCACCCCATCCATTCGCGTAAACTCTTATCCTTTCCCTAACTGGGCCGCCAAGTAGTTTGTGAATGGGGACTCCGCAAACTTTTCCTGTTATATCCCACATCGCTTGTTCCAATCCGCTTACAGCGCACCAGAGGTCCATAGCCCCCCTTCGGCCTGCAAAGTCATCGAAAACTATCTGTATGAAGTGTTTGATATTCGTAGGATCTCTTCCTACTAAATACCGTTTGAGCCTGTCTATATGAGTGGTTACCTGTATATCCCTGTCAGCCTGAGTGTAGCACTCCCCCCACCCGTGTATTCCTTCGTCGGTATCGATTCTCACGAAGCAGAGGTTTTTTCCTTTTCCAGGATTAACTAAGTGGTAACGTATATCCGATATCTTCATGAGTTTTCCCTACTTTCAAATTTGGCTGTTCTTGATGGTTCCAGAATCAATGCTTGGCTGATATTTATTGAGCCGTCCATCCGCCGTCCACTACCAGTTCACTGCCCGTTACAAAACTGGATTCGTTTGAAGCTAAATAGAGGACTGCATATGCGACTTCTTCAGGTTTTCCATACCGACCCATCGGAATACGACGAACCATATCTGCCAACCTGTTCTTATCGGCTCGGACATCTGCCGTCATATCGGTCTCTATTGGTGCCGGATGTACTGAATTGCATCTTATTCCCTCAGATGCGTATTGAATCGCTACGGATTTTGTCAGAATCCTTACCGCTCCTTTAGAAGCCTGATACTGAGGACTACTAAAGTCGCCTCCAACCAATCCTAATTGAGATGAAATATTGACTATGGAGCCACCTCCCGATTTTCTCATGGCAGGTATAACCGCCTTAATACCAAGAAACGACCCTTTGGCATTGATATCAAGCACACGGTCCCAATCCTCTTCAGTGGTATCTAGCAAGTTCATTCTCGAAGTAACCCCCGCGTTATTTACAAGTACATCGAGCCTTCCATAGGCGCTCGTGGCCTTTGTTACAGCCGATTCCCATTGCGAGGTTTTTCGAACATCCAATGGAGTGAAGACGCAACTTGTCCCCCCTGCAGATATCTCCAAAGCTAGCTTCGCCCCTTCATCTTCAAGGACATCACCCAACACCAATGAGGCGCCTTCTTTAGCGAACATACGGGCTTCAACAGCCCCCATCCCCTTTGCGGCGCCGCTGATCAAAGCTACCTTCCCTTTAAGTCTTTCCATAACTCAACCTCAAAATACTTGCTTACATTTTCCCACTACATTATTCACTGTAATTCCATCACTTGCTGACATTAAGGATCCTCAACTCTGAAATCCATTGCTATATTCTTTGGATTTGGGGATTCTATGGCAGGTGCGCGGTAGTGACAAACCACTCGTTCGCGAAGAGGTTATTCAGCTTACCTAAGCCGTATAGGTTAAGGTAAGCCTCTCAGGCCAGATCCAGCTAGGCTTATCGGAATATTGCAAATCCTGTTCCATTTTGCTTGACACTCTAAAAGGCGAATGTGATACTTTTCGCGCGGTTGAGGATTAACCCCGCATTAGGTCTCCTTAGCCGTAATTTTTTGTCAGGGGTTTAGGCGATATTGTTTGAGATGGACCCACGGTTTATAGGTCCGGAAGCATGGGCAGAGATTAGTGTATTTGTCACGAATATCTGGCTGTTTGTAGTTTCGATAATCATTTTTGCTTCCAACATGTTGATCGGCCATAACGCAATCCCGTCTTTGGTCACATCGCGTCATCTTTCATCGTCCTGGCAAAAGATAAGGCCTCCTATTTATGGGGTTGCTGTTATCGCATTTGTCGCGGCTTTATATTTTGTTTTTACTGCCTTACAAGGTGGTCGAAGTGCAATAAAGCTTATATATCCGGATTTCTGGATATAAGTGGGTTTACGGTTAATCAAGGGAAGTAAGCAGTTTGATACCAGGGGATTTTCAGCCTAAGAGGCCTACAACCGGACAACTAGTAAAATTAGGTATTTTGGGAACATTTGGACTAGGAATCTTTGTTGCAATAGTTCTATTCCTCACTTTCGTATTATCCGCCTGGTTGGATAGGCCGTTGATATTTGGTGATAGTGGATTCAGATCAGGACCGGATCAACCGATAGCTTTTCCGCACAAGACCCATGTACAAGAACTGGGTATGGATTGCACGTTCTGCCATCGGACCGTACAAAAGGCGGCGGCGGCTTCTGTTCCAGCTACAGGTCTTTGTATGACCTGTCATAGTGCCGTTGGTGACGGTCTAAGCGAGATCGAGAAAATGAGGTCTTTGTACGAGGATGGGAGATCGATCCAGTGGGTTCGGGTCCACAGAGTTCCAGATCATGTTCGCTTCGTACACGAGGCTCACATAAGGTATTTTTCAGAATCTGAAGGCATACAACCAAGTCAAGTGTGCCAAAAATGCCACGGCGATGTAGGGAAAATGGAGAAGGTCAGGCAAGTAGAGACATTGAAAATGGGGAATTGCGTTAGTTGCCATAAAGAAAACGCAGCTCCTACAGACTGTACAACCTGTCATTATTAGGGGCTCGTAAATGGCACTGACTAGAAGACAGTTTCTAACACTTATGGGAGGTTCCGCTGGAGCAGCGGTATTTTTCCAGGCGTGCGGGGTTCCTGAAAAGGAGTTGCTTATAGATTCGCCTGTGGAAATGCCTGAAGATCTGGTTTCAGGAACTGATAATTGGTATGCGACTGTGTGCCGTCAATGCGATACATCAGAAGGGATAGTTGTTAGGGTTATGGAGGGGCGCGCAAAAAAAGTAGAGGGAAACGTCGATTATCCGGTCAATTTGGGAAAACATGGCCCCCGTTGCGAGGCTGGGCTGCAGAGTCTTTACCACCCGGATCGAATCAGTGCTCCTCTTGTTAGAACAGGGCCTCGCGGATCTGGTGAATACAGAGAGATAAGCTGGGAAGACGCCATCACTCGTCTTACTTCACAGCTGAATGAACTATCTGATTCCGGTGAATCAGATAGGGCTGTACTGGTTACTAATCCTGTTGGAGGCCATTTAGCCCTAGTAATACAGAGCTTTACAGAATCGACTGGAATGCGACGGTTCGTGCACGAGCCTCTCGAGACCTCAGTGCTACGTAAAGCCATAAGCGAGGTGTTCGGTCAGGAATCGATTCCTGATTTTGATATAGATAACTCTGATTATTTACTGTCGTTCGGGGCTGACTTTCTGAGCACTTGGATCTCGCCTACGAGATATTCCCGTGGATACGGGGAGTTTCGTCAAGGTCATCAACGACAACGGGGCAGACTTGTACATGTGGACTCGCGATTTTCCGTTACGGCTGCGAATGCTGACGAATGGGTCAGAGTAAAGCCCGGTACAGAAGGTATTCTGGCCCTCTCGATAATTCAAGTAATCTCTTCAGAAGGGGATGTTGATAACGCAGTGGTTGACAGCCTCACAGGCGGAGACATTTCCTGGCTTAATTCGTACGCTCCTGAAAATGTATCTGCGGAAACTGGGGTAACAGCGGAAACAATCAGACGGATTTCTATGGAGTTTTCGCACAGCCCGCATCCTCTCGCAATAGGCGGGGGTTCGGCTTCTGCCCATTCTAACGGGCTTGCCGCATTGAAGGCTGTTTACTCATTGAATCATATAGCTGGAAATATTGGAGCGAAGGGCGGTATATTGCTCAATCCAGACTCGCCCCTGAAAGGTATTTCTGCTGCTGCACCTGGAAACTCGTTTTATGAGTTCCAGAGGCTTACAGAAGACATGGATGCAGGCAGAGTAAAGATGCTGTTGGTTAGAGGTGCGGACCCCTATTATGGACTTCCAGAAGTAGCGGCCTTTAAAAGCAGGTCGGCTAATATTCCACTTATTGTCAGTTTCTCCGGGATGATGGATGACACTACATCGATGGCGGACCTAATCCTTCCTGAGAATAACTACTTGGAAGACTGGGGCACTGATGTCCCTCTTGCGGGTGTCGGTTACCAGACGATCGGGTTTCAACAACCCGTAGTGAGGCCATTCTTTGAGAATAGGGGTGTTAACTTAGGCACAAGAAATTTTGCTGATGTGCTCCTTACTGCCGCTCAAGTGATGGGGAAAGATATCGGTCTGTCAGGAGACACGTATAAAGAAATAATCGTAAATGGAGCCAAGCAGTTGTATGACCTCGGTGGAGGATCTGTGATCGCATCTTCGTTTGAGGCTTTCTGGAATGGGATTCTCCAACGTGGCGGTTGGTGGGACACTAAGGTCAAGGGACCGGTTTCTGTTACTCCTGCCCGCCTTGATGGTGTGCCAGCACCTGTGATCAGTGGGAACGGGGAATTTTTCCTTCAGCCTTTCGCTTCTGCATCCCTGCTAGATGGCAGGAGTGCATCGCTCCCCTGGATGCAGGCCATGCCAGATCCGATATCGACAGCAACATGGCAAACCTGGGTAGAGATTAACCATAGAGTGGCGGAAGAACGGGGAATTAAAGAGGGTGACGTGATTGAAATCAGCTCGGCGAGAGGTACTATCACTGCCCTGGCCATGCCCAATCCCGCGACTCCTCCTGATACAGTATCAGTTCCCTTTGGGCAGGGTCATAGAGATGCCGGAAGATACGCTTCAGGCAGGGGATCAAACGTGTTGGCGATTCTCGATGCAGTTCATGATGAAGGAACTGGATCCCTTGCATGGTCGGCGAACAAGGTGAGCATCAGAGCGACAGGTGACTGGGTTAGAGTGCCTAAGTTCGAAAACACCGTTTCAGAGTTTCCAAGGGATGAGCATAACCAAATTATTGAATTGACGACTGAAATAGAGGATAACCACTGATATCCGTTAGAAAATTAATGGTCAGTAGGAGTAAGTAAATGGCTGAGAACGGCCAAGAAAACAGCAAATGGGGAATGGTAGTGGACATAGACCGATGCACTGGCTGCAACGGATGTGTAGTAGCTTGTCAGTCCGAAAATAACATCCCCATAAATCTGGAAGAACATTTCAACCAACGAAGAGCTATCCAATGGATTAGGGTAGAACGCTATTGGGAGGGTGAGTATCCTGATGTTAAGGCTAGGTTTATCCCGATAATGTGCCAGCATTGTGGCAATGCTCCATGCGAACCCGTATGTCCTGTATACGCCACGTACCACAATAACGAAGGATTGAATGTCCAGGTTTATAATCGTTGCATTGGCACTAGATTCTGTGCCAACGGTTGTCCCTACCATGTCAGATTTTTTAACTTCTGGGAGCCTCAATGGCCCGATAGTTTAAAGAACCAACTTAATCCCGATGTCACTGTGCGTAGTAGGGGCGTTATGGAGAAGTGCAGCTTCTGCATTCAAAGAATACGTAGGTCAACGAGGGAATCGGAGCGCGACGGTGTCGAACTGGAAGACGGTGACAGGGGATTGAATCCGGCATGTGTAAATTCCTGCCCAACCAGCGCTCTTACATTTGGTGATTTTAATAATGAGGACAGTCAGGTTTCCCAGATGAAGTCAGACGCTATGTCAGGTGAACATGGGAGAGGTTACCGCCTCATGGATAACCTTGGAACTGATACTAACGTGATTTATCTTAAGAAAGTGGATGATTCTGTAGGATCCGTGCATGGCCACTGACGCGGCTAAAGCTGAGCAATACGAGGTAGTGGAACAGCCCTACGCGGAAACCGATAATTCTGTCGAGACAAGAAAGGCTGTCTCTGATAAATTACTCGGCATTCACAACATCACCTCAAATCGGTTCTGGCAGTTTGCTGTACTAACTGGGATCATGTTTGTGTTTGGGATAATTGGCCTTGCCATGAGGCTAAACTCAGGATTTGATGATAAGGGTGCATGGGGATATTATGTAGCGGTCTTTTCTTTTCTCATGACGACGACGGCGGCGGCCCCCATGGTAGCAATCGCACCGCGAATTGCGAATGCCCACTGGCGAAGACCTATATCAAGGGCAGCAGAGATATGGACTCTCGCCGGTTGTCTTAATCTAATTCTGTACATTCCTCTAATATGGCTTCTGCCTAGTTTGGAGAATGGTAGGCGTAGCCTCTGGTTTTTTGGACAACAGGAAAGCAAAGGAGATTTTTGGACTGGCTTCGAGTCAGTGCCGGCATATTCGCCACACATTTGGGCCACATTGTCCATCGTTGCCTTGATTTTATTGGGTTTAACCCTTGTTTGGTTGTCTTGCCTGCCAGACTTCGCTGTTTTAAGAGAACAAGGTGAAGGTTGGCGAAAAAAATGGGGTAAGAGGTTGGCTCTAGGCTGGGTCGGATCAACAGCTCAGTGGAATTGGCAACATCACAGAATGGGGATAGTAAGCGCTTTATATTTCATGATGCTGGTGTTTTCACATTTTTTTATAAGCGTGGAATTCCTAATGGTTCACGTGCCTGGATGGATAGATTCTCTTTACCCGATAACCCATGCCCATAACGCACTTCAGGCCGGAGTGGCCACTGTAATGCTCACCATATTCTGTCTGAGACAGTTTGGAGGATTTAGAGATTATATTGGGCTTGACCAGATGTGGGCACTTGGCAAGTTGATGCTGGCCTTATCTCTTCTTTGGTTCTGGTTTTGGTTTTCAAGTTTCAACCTTTATTGGTATGGGAAAAAACCTTCCGAAATATCAGTGTTAGAGCTGTTAATTAAAGGGCCGTATAGGGAAATTTTCATAGCAGAATTCTTATTAGTATTCATTATTCCCTGGTTCACAATGATCTGGAATCCGATTAGGCGCAGTATATGGGGCCCCACGTTAATCGCTGTGTCAATACTTTGTGGAACATTATTGGATAGGATTCGCCTGTATGTGGGAGCCTGGGATGTTGCGGGTAGAGACTTCGCGAGTATGTATCAGATGAAACTAAGTGAAGTACCGGTAAAGATACCAACTCCAGATGTTGCCGATATCTTCCTAATTGTTGGTTTTATTGGAGGTTCAATATTTTTATTCATGATGGCTACAAGGTTATTGCCAGCAATTAACGTCTGGGAGCAGAAAGAACTCCTCTTGTACAAAGCAGAAATTCAATATCACAGAACAAAGGTTACGGTGTTGGGTAAGTCTAGATAATCAGAACTGTAAGAGAAACGAGTACCCGCCAGTTCAAATACCAGGCGGAGAAGATTAAGAATATATAGATGCAAGAACACGAACAACTTAGTCAGAAACAGATCAATGATGATCTGTTAAGGGATGTCCTAACTGTACCGAAATGGTGGCTGCCGGCAGTTACTGTTCTCGGAATAATCGTGATTACTGGTCTGGGATCATTTAGTTACATGGTTTACCACGGACTTGGCGTGACTGGTTTAAACAGGCCAGTTATGTGGGGGTTTTTCATTGCAAACTTTGTCTTCTGGATTGGTATTAGCCACGCAGGTATTATGATTTCAGCTATTCTTCGCCTAACTCAGGCTGAATGGAGACGTCCCATTACCCGTGCAGCGGAGGTAATGAC
>Ga0187827_10000653_pt1 | contig 53882 bp, 45 predicted proteins | sample ETNtaG_39_FD_167969 | JGI IMG/M metagenome (GOLD analysis project Ga0187827, IMG submission 167969) | Marine microbial and viral communities from oxygen minimum zone, Eastern Pacific Ocean - ETNP2014_SV_150_PacBio MetaG (Illumina Assembly) | ecosystem: Environmental > Aquatic > Marine > Hypoxic...
AAATGAGCACCTTGGCTATGCGCCGACAGATGCATTACGATAATAAGGCTAAATCACTAACCCAGATGAGCTAATGTGTCTCTTAAATCAGGGCTAGCTTTGTCCAGGATGGTTTGACGACGTACACCTTGATCGGTTAGCAATTTTTGGTCGAGATGACAGGGCTGGGGGCATGGTAATGCTCTTTGCCAACGAAATGGCCGGCAATAGTTAGTGAGCGGCAGGCATAACGAGTCAGCCCATGGATCAGTCGGCTGAATCGAAAGCAGCCGTCAGGGTATGGAAAAGTGCGTAGAATTGCCGGGCTAATGGCAGGGACCGGGATACCGGCAGCAAATAATTTTTACTCAAACCGCGAAAGTTTCTATACTGAGGGTGGTCTAAATAAAGAGAATTGACTAATTTTGAACAAGCTGATGACACTGAAATACCGACTGTTAAGCCTCACATTGCCCCTGCTGCTGATGCTTGGCTCTCAAATCGCGTCCGGCCAGGACAACACGGGCGACGACTCCACAGTTACCTATCCCGCCTCCTATTTCGCAGAATATGAGCCGGTTACCGCCCAGGACATGCTGAACCGGATTCCTGGAGTAAGTTCTGGTGGGGGTGGCGGTGGTCCCGGTGGGTTCAGTGGCGGTCGTGGTGGTCCACCGGGTGGTTTTAGTGGCGGTGGCGGTCGCAGCGGCGGCGGCCGGGGTGGTCGCGGTTTCGGTGGTGGTGGCGGTAACGAAATTTTGATTAACGGTAAACGCACCGCCGGCAAGAGTAATCAGACCAGCGGGCAACTGGACCGGATTACGGCTGATCAGGTAGATCGTATTGAAATCATCCGCGGCACCTCCGGTGAATTAGACGTCAGGGGCAGTGGCCAGATAATCAACGTGGTGCTGTTCGAAGCACTATCCACGAACAGCATTTCCTACGAAGCCAGTATGAATCGCGCTCGCGATCATACTGTCACGCCAGGTGGGACGCTCGCTTACAGCGGCCAGACAGGTGGCTTTTCCTATCTGTTCAGCGCGGTCGCGCAGGAAGTTTATAGCGATAATATAAGCAAAGAAAACAGTATTCTGGGGGACTTTTCACCCAATGATCTGGTGCGTGAAGATCGTACCACCGAAGGTACTATGACTACCTTCAGTACCAATCTTGGCTACGAGATAAGCACTAACTCCAGCGTGCGGTTCAATGGGCAATATTCCGATGGTGATGGCCCGACTGAACTGTTCCGCCGGACTACTGACCTTACTGTACAGCCCAATGCAGTGAAACTCGAGCGGGAAGACAGTCCCAGCGAGTTTGATAGCTGGGAAATTGGTGGTGACTATGAACTCAACACCGCCAGAGGTGACCGCATTAAAGTGCTGTTTATCAGCAATTCCAACACCCGGACCAATTTACGTGAACGTTTCGGTGTAGCGGACGATGGCTCTGAAACCAAGAGTCTGTTTCTAGACAATGGCAGTACTACCAGGGAGCGTATCGTGCGCGGCTCCTACACATTCGATATCTTTGAGGGTCAGGATATTGAGTTCGGTGCCGAGCGGGCCCAGACTATTCTGGATTCCAACCTGGCACTGGGTATTGCCAGCAACAGCGGGACTCCTTCGGCAGCCGTTGGTGGCCTGGTACCGATCCCGGTGGCCAACGCCAATTCATCGGTTGAAGAAATTCGCTACGAGCCCTTCGTGATTCATAACTGGGTGCTGAATCCAAAAATGTCCCTTGAGAGCACCCTGCTGTACGAAACCTCAGAGATTACCCAACGTGGTGATGTATTCAACAAACGGGATTTCGATTTTGTAAAGCCCAAGGTGGATTTTCGTTATGACCTGACACCGACTTTGCAATTACGCGGTTCAATAGAAAAAGTAGTAGAGCAATTGAGTTTCAATGATTTTGTCGCAGCCACCGATAATCGGGACGAAGACTCCAACGTGCAAGCTGGTAATGAGAATCTCAAGCAGGAATGGTATTGGAAATATGAATTCAATGCTGAGTATCGTCTGCCCAACGACATCGGTGTAATCGATGGCAGTATTTTTTACCACGACTACACGGACCGCATCGAGCGCATCGATGTATCGCCTTCAGAGGACGACCTGCAATCAGCCAACGGCAATATCGGCGACGGTGAGGCCTATGGCCTCAATCTCAATGCCAGTATCAGAATGCGCATGATCGATATGCCTAACCTGTTGCTTACCTCAAGATTTAACGTGGAAGACTCCAAGATCACCGACCCCTTTCTAGGCATAGAACGGCGCTTTTCTTTTCGCAACCGCGGTCGACTGTCCCTAGGCTTTCGCCATGACATCAATCAATGGAATATGAATTACGGTCTGCAGTGGAACAACAGCTTCGATGGTAACCGCAAGCGCTACGATATCGATGACATTGAACTTTCAGCTGGCGACCCTTTCCTTAACGCTTTTGTAGAGGTCATTGCCTTTGGCGACATCACTTTTCGCCTCGATGCCAATGGTTTTAACAACGTCGAGTTTTGCCGCGAGCGTCAGCGTTACGTAGGGCGCATTTCCAGCGGAATCCTGGAAGAAATTGAAGACCAGTGCAACAGTCCTGGCAGATCACTTTCGTTACGGGTTAATGGCACGTTCTGATTTTTTCACTGCGTGAATTAGGGAACCTCTGATTAATTTGCCGCCAGTACTCCCCTCACAGCTTCTTCCAGCCTGGGGCTGGTGAGACCCCAGCGCTGCCCTTCGACGATAGCACTTTCCAGTTCAATACCATCTGATTGAACGGCAGAAATTGCGACCAGGGCGCCGACGCGGTTGCTGCTTGCGCAATGCACAAGCGCTGGCTGCCCTTCCAGGCGCGCTAACAAATCAAAAAGGCTCTGTGCATTCTCCCGGGTTACACCTGCAGAACCAGCCACAGGAATCGAGTAATACTGCATATTCAATTCGGTAGCTAATGCCTCTTCATCCCATTCCTGTTCTGCAACAGGACGCAGGTTGATTACATGCATTACCCCGGCATCCGCCAATAGACGGAGCTGCTCCTCTGTTGGTTGTCCGCTTGCTAGAATTTGCCCTTCGGGTTCCGAAAGATTTAAAACTTGCGCCTGCCCGACAATATCACGGTCCAGCTCGTAGGATTGGCTACATGCTGTGATTACGAGCAGCATCAAAGCAATTAGAAGATTGGTAGATGTTTTTATTACTGGCATTACGGCATCCTCGTGTTCTGAACTAGTTAAAGTGGCATGAGAATGCCACATTGAGCAATCGTTGTCTCTTTATCTTTGTCCTGATGCATCTGTTGCCCGGTTGCTTTTGGAGCTATAGCTGCACATGTCTCAGCCTGAGTGAATTGCTTATCACCGAAACCGAGCTAAAACTCATAGCCGCCGCCGCTATCATGGGTGATAGCAGAATACCAAAAACCGGATACAGCACTCCAGCGGCAATGGGGATACCGGCCGCGTTATAAAAGAAGGCAAAGAATAAGTTCTGTCTGATATTGCGCATTGTAGCCTGGCTTAAGCGCCTCGCTCTTACGATACCCCGTAGATCGCCTTTAACCAGAGTGACTCCAGCGCTTTCCATTGCCACATCTGTGCCCGTACCCATCGCAATACCTGCCTGAGCCTGGGCCAGTGCAGGGGCATCATTGATGCCATCCCCTGCCATGGCAACAATATGCTGCTCATCTTGCAGTTGCTTTACAACTTTGACTTTTTGTTCGGGCAGTACTTCGGCATGCACCTGGTCGATACCAAGTTTGCTGGCGACGGCATTCGCTGTGGTGACACTGTCACCGGTTAACATGACTACTTTTACTCCCGCAGAATGTAAATCACGAATGGCTTCCGGGGTTGATGTTTTAATTGGATCGGCAACGCCAATCAAGCCGGTGGCCTGCCCATCAATCGCTAGCAACATGACAGTTGATCCATCGGCTCTTTGTTCGTTGGCCTGCTTTGACAAATTTTCGCTATCGATGCCCAGACTTTGCAGTAGTGTGTCATTGCCCAGCGCAACTTTATGTCCATCGACCTCCCCCGTTACTCCCTTTCCGGTCAGGGACTGAAACCGGGTGGTTTTAACCAGTTCAATTCCCTTCTCCCGGGCACCGGTTACGATCGCTTCTGCCAATGGATGTTCGCTGCCACGCTCAAGGCTGGCCGCAAGAACCAATACGTCGTCCTCACTGAATCCTGCCTCTGCATGCACAGTAACCAGTTTCGGTTTGCCTTCGGTCAACGTGCCGGTCTTGTCGACTACCAACGTATCTACTTTCTCCATAACCTCGAGCACTTCGGCATTCTTGATCAATACGCCAGCGGTTGCCCCGCGCCCGGTGCCAACCATGATGGAGATGGGCGTTGCCAGTCCCAGCGCACAGGGGCAGGCTATAATGAGTACCGCAACAGCATTAACCAGCGCATAAGACAAGCGTGGCTCCGGGCCCCACATCCACCAGGAGAAAAAGGAAACCACGGCGCAGGCAAGAACCGCAGGGACAAAATAGGAGGCTACAACATCGGCCAATTTCTGAATGGGCACCCGTGATCGTTGTGCCTCTGCCACCATATTGACAATCTGTGTGAGCAGGGAGTCGGCACCCACTTTTTCTACCCGCATCAATAAACCACCCGTTCCATTAACTGTCGCGCCGATTAGTTTTTCACCACTGTGTTTCGCAACCGGAATTGGTTCACCGGTAACCATAGACTCATCCACATTGCTTTCACCTTCTATGACGGTGCCATCTACAGGTATCTTCTCTCCAGGGCGAACACGCAGGACGTCGCCAGGTTGCACACTTTGCAGCAGAATATCTTCTTCCAGGCCATCATTTCGCACGATACGCGCAGTAATTGGCGCCAGCCCCAGTAGCATCTGAATGGCTGCATTGGTCCGTGATCGGGCACGCAGTTCGAGCACTTGTCCAAGCAGCACCAGGGCGATAATGACGGCGGCGGCCTCGAAATAGACCTCCACTGAACCACCCTCAAGCTGCATGATGGGAGGAAATATTTGTGGCAACAATAAAGCCACCACGCTATAGACCCAGGCCACAGAGACACCCATTGCAATCAGGGTGAACATATTTAGATTCCAGGTCAGGATAGACTGCCAGCCGCGGACAAAAAATGGCCAACCACCCCACAACACGACCGGTGTTGCCAGCACAAACTCAATCCATTGCACCGCCTGCATCGAGAGGCTATCCGGTAACAAGGCCGGAAACATATCCGCTGTCATCGCCAAAATCAGCACGGGAAAGGCAAGCACGGTACTGATCCAAAATCGACGTGTCATGTCGATAAGTTCTTCATTTTTTTCTTCGACCCTTAGCGTAGTCGCTTCCAGCGCCATACCGCATTGGGGACAGCTACCAGGCTGATCCTCGACTACCTCCGGGTGCATCGGACAGGTGAACTGGGTTTTCGTCTCCAATACCGGCACGCCCATGGGTTCCAGTGCCATGCCACAGCTAGGGCAACTACCGGGTCCCAGCTGTTCAATTTCAGGGTGCATAGGACAGGTATAGATAGCCGATTGAGCGTTATCCGGCTCAGGCGGGGGATCGGTCTTGTTAAGGTATTTCTCAGGCTGCTGCTTGAATTTATTCAGGCAACCGGCACAACAAAAATAGTATTGCTGGCCTGAATAACTGTACGCATGCTCGGAGTCACTTGAGACCACCATGGCGCAGACCGGATCGGTCAACTGCGGTTCTTGTGCCTCCGGTGCTACCGTCATGCCAAATCGATCCTGTTTGTTTGTTAAATTTCTCGTGTGGATTTTGCCCGCAGACTATTGAGATAGGTGATCACACTCAAAGTCTCGGCTGGGTCCATGCGTCCAACCGGGGAGTTGCTGTACGTGGACATCATTACTTTTCCACTGCCGCTAAGCACAAATTCACTCGGTTGAATATGATCGCGGCGGTCTTCCCACCAGGCCCCGATTGCATCACCGTCTTCATGTGTCACGCCGAAGGCAACTGGAAAACCCAGATCGGCCGCCACTTTGGCAGTCTGCTCTTCTGAATCAACCGCGGCGGCAATAATTGTTACACCCTGTTCGCGGAACGCATCACGGCGCTCTTCATAGCCAGCCAGTAACCGGCGACAGTAAGGTCACCAGTGCCCTCGATAAAATAGCACCACAGTAAGCGGTGAGTCCAGATCATCGGGCAGCGACAATGCTCCCCCAGCGGGTAAATTCAGAGTGAGCTGGGGAAAAGTATCTCCAGGATTCAGTTTGTCAGCCATGTTGTCTCCTTTCTAGCCCTTCCTATAGGGCTACACAATCATACGTGAACTGCTCAATTCACATCAAGTGGCGCTTCGGCCATGGCCTGGATGAGTCTTATCAAGCCTTCGACATCCCGCAGATCGGCGATCTCCGCCGGTGAGTGACTGTAGCGGCCGGGCCAGGAGAGGCCCGCATTGGGAGCCCCGTAAAAGGTAAATCCGGTGCCATCGGTACTGCCCTGGGTCAGTCCTATCTGTACGGCAATATTGGCATCCGCCGCTATCGCCCGATTTCGATCCAGTTCATAGGGGATGGCCATGCCCGCATTTTCGATCGATCGCAGCACCGGTCCGCTACCCAGTGGCGCATAGGCAAAATGGGGTGACTCCAGGGGTGTATCGGAGGAGACGAAGGTATCGATACTGTAAACTCGGCGGGTACGCATTCCCATGCGGCTGGCCAGTTCGCTGGCGCCTCTCAGACCCCCCTCCTCGCGCACCGACCAGGCGAAAACTACACGGTGATCCAATGTAGCCGGATCGATATTCTGTATCGCCAGCAACAAGGCCGTGGTACCAACCCGGTCATCCAGAGAACGGGATGAGTAACGGTAGGCACCCATACGATGGCCCTCTTTGTAACCGGTCACACCCATGCCGGGTTCAACGCCCATGCTGGCCAATTGCTCGGCATTCAGTCCATACCAGGCTCGCACCTGTTCCGGTTGTTTCTGTATTGGATTGTCACGACTGAGAAAAACACCGCGCAGTTGTGGCGACTCGGCTGCCGACAGGGGTCCGTAGCCTGAGTCCAATTGGAGCAGCGAGGGCTGCCCTTCCCAGGCCGGGGTCACGACCCCACCCAGGCGATCAAGATTAACGGTTCCATCCGGGTCGATACTGGCTATTTGATAGCCCACCTCATCCATGTGAGCGACAAAGACCGTAGTCTCGCCAACCGGGCCAAATTCCACCCACATATTACCCATGTCGTCGGTTTGCGCCGTGTCTCTAGCCCACTGCGGCAGGCCGTTATAGACAAAACTGCGAATTGGTCCTTCGTGGCCTGGCACTGCCGATCTCTCTGCCAACTGGTCCAGCCATTGTTCGATTTCCTGCAGCCGAGACGCGTTCTGACTCTGTCCCCATCTGGAGGATTCCGCATTTAACACACCAGCCTGGCCCGGCGCCGGCAGCCAGGCCGGAATGGATGCGGATGGGTCTATGGTATTCACCAGTGTTGCGAGCAATTCTTCCGCTGCGGCATAGTCAATTCGCTCCATCAAGGCACCGGCATCGGCAACACGCGGGGAAATGATCCGGATAGAAGCTATATTTCTGGAGGTGAGCCTCGAATCGAGACGAGTGCCTACCTCGGTGACCTCTTCGTTTCGATGGGCAGACTCCCCTGGAGCTACAATCACCAATTCATTCAATGCGGGCAACCATCTCAGCGCAGCACCCAGACCTACCCAACCAAAAACCTGCTGAGTGCTCAACACATAGCTGGTAGATCCCGCTCCATTCACCCCGGCTTCGGCTGCTGCCATTACTGCGGCGCAACCGACTCTGGCACCTGCTCTGGGGCCTGCCAATTCGTTGGCATAGGACCAGGCCGGAATGTGTCGCAGCACCGGATCGAGCAATTGAATTCCCATCTCGGCAACTTCGCTGGCAGACGCAGCACCCACATCCAGCCATAGATCATTCTGCGTAATTATTGCAGTCTCTTCGCGGTGCTGAGCGGCGAAGTGCCCATTGGCAATAGCCGTCACCCCAACGAGTGGTCCGCTACGGGTTAGTATTCTTAACTGCTGCCCCGCATGAGCCTGATCCCAAAGTGGGTGACGTGACCCGCTACCGATGCGATGTAGACGCAAATAGCCGTCATCAGTTATTTGACTGACTGCATATGAAAACGAATCGAGCCCACAGGCAACTACACGATGGGGCCGACCATCGCCAATGGTTTTAGTAAGATTACCAGTGCGATCACGGGACCAGCCATCGAACTGTTCCTGAATAGCATCTGTGGCCAGGTGCTCATGACCGGTTGGCGCGTCCAGTGCAATCCATGAGGAAACGCCTGAAAAATTGGAATCCTGGGCACTGGCAACTACTCCGAAAAAAATAACGAAGCAAAGAGTCAAACTTTTAGCTGGTGCGTACATCAGTTTCAAATGCAATTCTCCTTGGCAACTAATCGGGGAGTCTGTAAGCAAAAATGTAACCACCCAGGGGATCTTCCTCATCGGCTGGCAAGGTACTCGGGCCCACGGCACCAGTTCGGTTAAACACCGGAACTGTTACTACCAGTGTTTGCTTGCCTTGCGGAGACTGATAACTCATTGGAGTAGCCTGGGCTGCGAACGGTAGAGGTCGTCGCCACAATTCGCTGCCGTCATTTATATCCAACGCACGTACGGTGTTATCAAAAGTACCCGCCATAAAAATCAGACCGCCGGCTGTTGTGACCGTGCCGCCGGTTTGCGGTGTGCCAACAGTCATTGGCAGTCTTGTTGCTATACCAAATGGTCCAGTGTTCTTAGCTGTTCCGATAGGTCGCTCCCAAAGTAATTGTTTGGTCTCAAGATCCACCGCCGCTAATATGCCATAGGGTGGTTCATGGCAGGGAACCTCCAGAGGTGAGATGAACCTGACCGTGGTATGGGCGTAGGGTGTGCCCTGCTGGCTACCCTGCACGCCCTCCGGCAACTCATCGCGGGGAATCAGGGTTAATTGATTCGACATGACCAATGGATTAACGATCATGATATTGTTGACCTGGTCCACACTCACACTGCCCCAGTTGTGCCCACCGGCATTTCCCGGAAACTGCAATATGGTATCTGCACCCGGCACGGTGAAATGACCTTCATAACGCATTTTTCTAAATTCTATGCGACACCACATCTGATCCAGCGGAGTGATACCCCACATCCTTTCTTCGGAGAGATCGGGGCGAAAATTGGGCATGTCCACAGTGAAGGGTTGAGTCGCTGCAACAAAGTCTTCAGGGACACCGCCATCCTGTGGGACCGGCAGTTCCGGAATATCAAAAATCGGCTCACCCGTAATCCGATTGAGTACAAAGACTTCGGCGCGCTTGGTCGGTACTAAAACTGCCGGTAGCTTTTCACCAGTTGCCGAGGGTAGATCAATTAAAACCGGCTGGGATGGCACATCATAATCCCAGATATCATGGTGGGTAGTTTGGAATGACCAGCGCACCGAACCCGTTTCACCATTGATAGCAACGATGGAACTGGCATATTGCTCGCTGGATTCCATGCGCTGGCCAGCAAAATAATCCGGCGTCTCGTTTCCTGTTGGCGCATAGATCAGGCCGAGATCCTCATCGACACTAAACAGACTCCACACATTGGGTGTACCACGAGTATATACCTCACCGCGCAGCGGTTCGGTGTGGATGCCAGGCCTGCCCATATCCCAGGCCCAAGCAAATTCGCCGGTAATTACATCGAAGGCTCGCACTACGCCGGAAGGTTCTCCCACACTGCGGTTATCCAGTACCCAACCACCGACGACCGCATTGCCTCGAACTATTCCAGGTGGCGAAGTTTGAAAATTAAAAATGAGCGGATCGTTACCCATATTCTGTGTGAGACTGACCTCACCCAGCTCACCGAATTGCATGCAACGGGCGCCACTGATTGCATCGATTGCGATTAATCGTGCATCCGCGGTAGCGGTCAAAATACGTTGTTGACACTCGCCACTGTATTCAGGCGGTGCTGCGTAATAGGAAACGCCACGACAACCAGTAGTAAAATAACGCGCACTTGCCAGATGGTCTGGACTCAGCAGCGGATCGAACTGCCAACGCAACTCGCCACTTTCAGCATCCAGCGCGATGACCACATTACCACCGGTACAGACATAAAGCAGTTCACCAATCTGCAAAGGCGTGGCCTTGAACGCCCCCCCCTGCTCAGTTCGATAGGTCCAGGCTATTTCCAGATCGGCAACATTTTCAGTATTGATCTGATCTATGGGAGAGTAACGACTACCACCAGGCGTATTGCCATAGCTTGGCCAGTCTGTTCTCGTGTTAACCGTGTTAATACCGCTTCTTTCCGACAGCGGGTTAACGTCATAACCCATCCCGCTGATCAGGACTCCGATAGTGAGAAGAACAAAGGCCGCTGGTATTGTCTTCGAAAGATTTGTACTGAAAAGAGGTGGTGGATTTCCCTTATAGAGCGATCTTCTCAACCAGGGAGTCAGGAACCAGATACCAATTGCGGAGAAGGGAAGTACTCTTGGCGCCAGTGCCCAGAGGTTTGTCCCCGACTCCATCAGCGCCCAGGCGACTGTGGCAACCATCAAACCGGCATAGATTTTCGTGCCAAACGGGTTGCCTTGCCATAATTTGATTGCGCTTGCAGCCAGCACCAGTCCAGCTAGCAGGTAATAGAATGAGCCGCCAAGGAAAACCAGTTGCGCGCCTCCGAGAACAAGGGGCAGCGCGATCAAACCAAGCACAACCGGAAAAATTCGCGGTGGGCTGGCAGCCGTAATTGAATGCATGTTGTGCGCCCTTTTATCCAGACTATACCCAAAAAGCACTGTGGCTGCTATATACAGATCGCCTAATTACTGCTTCTGTTGGCCTCCCGCTGGCTCTCTTTAAATCGCAGTTTTTCTCGTTTGCGCTTGCTTATAGTGGCTTCCATCGGGGAGCCGAGGTGGGATTCTCCTCTTTCGCGGGCCAACTCCATTTGCCGCTCGCGCTCGGTATAGCGTATCACCTGTTCCTTGCTGTGCCTGTCATAACAGTGGTGACAACTGACACCTTTTTGATAATGCTCACTCTCTTTGTCTTCTTCTTTTATCGGCATGCGGCAGGCGTGACATTGATCATACTCACCTCGTTCCAGATCGTGATTGACTGTGACTCGATTGTCAAAAACGAAACACTCGCCCCGCCACATACTCTCCCCTTGCGACACTTCTTCCAGGTATTTAAGTATGCCTCCCTGCAAATGGAATACTTCTGTAAAACCCTGCTGCTTCAAATAGGCTGTGGATTTTTCACAGCGAATTCCACCGGTACAAAACATGGCCACCTTTTTATGATTTACCAGATCAAGATGCTCGCTCACGTAGGCAGGAAATTCCCGGAAGGAATCTATCTCAGGATTGATGGCATTCTCAAAGGTCCCTATCTGCACTTCATATTTATTTCGGGTATCCACAAGTAACACATCAGGATCGCTAATTAAGTCATTCCAGGATTGCGCGTCGACATAGGTTCCCACAATGTGATTGGGATCAATGTTTTCGATCCCCATTGTCACTATCTCTTTCTTGAGTTTTACCTTGGTACGATAAAAGGGATTCTCATCGACATAGGATTCTTTTACTTCTATGGGAGCAAACCGCTCATCTTTCCGTAGCCAGGCGAGCACGGCATCGATTCCCACTTTAGAACCAGCAATGGTTCCGTTGATCCCTTCGGCGGCGAGTAACAGGGTGCCCTTTACACCCTGCTCACACATCAGTTTATGCAGTGGGGTACGGAATGATTCGAAGTCGGGAAATTTTGCAAAGCGATAAAGCGCAGCGACAACTACGGCGTTGGTGGAGCCATTCATGGTTCATCCTCTTGCTCACCGGAACGTAAAACCGGCGCATTGGGGTTGGGCTGCGCATTGTAGACAAGAATTGAAGGTCAGGCCACGATTTTGTGTGGGGGGGCGGCGGCGGGGCGGCTGGGTAGATGCTTTTGAGAAAGCGCGTTGCGCTATTAATCGCTTACGACGGGCAAATGTCCTGGTGATCCCCATTCTGACCAGGAGCCGTCGTAGACTGATAGATTGTCATATCCTGCCAGATTTGCGGCAAGCGCCAATACGCAGGCGGTCAGTCCCGAGCCACAACTGAAGATCAGTTTATTTTCCGGTTTGGTAAGTGGTGCAAAAATCTGCTGCAATTCCTCGACCGGTTTCATGGCTCCTGCGGTCAGCAATTCAGGGAACGGCAGACTTCTCGCGTTGGGCATATGACCGCTTCGCATGCCTGGTCTGGGCTCGGGCTCTAGTCCGTGGAATCGACCGGCGCTTCTGGCATCGAGTATGGTGCATTTGCGATCATCGATGGCGGCCAGTACCACATTGAAATCGCAAAAACTTTGTTCATCGAGTTGGGCGGTGAAATTTCCGGCCGGTGGTGCACCATCCAGTTGGTTGTTTGTAGCCAGGCCGGAATCGATCCAGGCTGGTAAGCCGCCATCGAGAACGGCCACCTGCTCATGGCCCATGGCCTTGAACATCCACCAGGCGCGGGGGCTGGCATAGAGCCCCACATCATCGTAGACCACGATGACACTATCCTGATTTATACCCAGCTTGCGCACTTCCTCCTCGAATAATTCCGGACCCGGCATCATGTGGGGTAGGGATGAGTCAGGCCGACAAATTTTCTGGTCGTAATCGAAACGCCGTGAGCCGGGTATGCAGAAAAATTTATCAGGCGAGTTGACCTGAACAAATCCCGGCACTACAGGTGGCACGGATGCATCCAGTAAAACCAGGTTTTCTGCCGCAAAATTTATCTGCAGCCAATCGACGGTTACGAGTGAACTGGGAAGTTTTAGTTTACTCATTAGCTACTCTTGGTGGGAGAGGTGACAAACATCGGTTACGCGGTTAAGAACCGTTACAACTGAATCATGATTTGACGCAGTTTTGCTTTCAGCTTTTCTGTGTTGTCAGGGCCGATTCTAATTAGCTGCTTATGCACTTCCTGCAGATTTTCGATACTGGCATCGGCATATAAATACGTGACCGAAGGTTTCACTAATTGAAGTGGGCCTTCAACATCAGTGGTGCTCAAGACATTCGTGATGGCACGCCTGAGTGTATCGTCAAAATTGACATCCCTGAAGCCAATCTCCGCGTAAGCCTGTTGAAAGAGTGGTGATAACACGCGATAGAGCGACATGGCCTGATCAGTGTCGATCGCTACGATGACATCGGTCACCAAATCAAATCTGGAGTACGCGGCCTCATCCATCTCAAACAGGTTCTCATCGATAGCGCGAACCTGCATTTCCTGTTCTATGCCCTGATAAGGCAAATCAGTCTGAGGAAATTCGCCGCGACTTATATTGTCGACGAAAACAACTATCTTCCTGATCAGTTGATCGGAGGCAAGCAAGGGGATTAGAGCCGCCGCATCGGTGAAATCCTGGAGTCCACGGAACACAAAATCATCGCTATTACTCAGCGTTGGCAGCTGCACCACCGGGGCATCGGGTACTTCAACTACGGGCTCTGGTTCAGGTTCTATTACTACTTCAACCGGTGGTGGCTGGATAACAACATCGGTTGCGGCGACAGGAGGCGGGGTTGGTTCGGGTTGTAACTGGTTTTGCGGCAAGCTTATCTGGCGACTAATCGGTTCTGGCTCCTCTACCACAGGCTGAATAGCCGGTGGCGGTATCACCACCGTTGTGGTTCCTGACGGCGCTTCAAAAGTCATAGCCAGATAAACCAGATATAACAGGGTAACAATGGCTATACCGGCGATAATTCCAAGCCCTGTCTTTGACATCAACCAACTCCACATCGATAAGACTTCTCATTCTGGCACAGCCCCGGCAGACCCACAATACAAGGCTTCAGCCAATCAATGAATTGCCTTTTTTTAGACATAATTCAGAACAATAAAAAAGCCATTGCGCGCTGGCAATGGCCTTTTATACTGCAAACCTGGTGACACCGTGGCATCACACCCGACAAATCGACTTACACCTTGGGAAAACCCAATGCATCCATGTTATCGGTTAGATCTCTTCCAGCGGTGGACGGATTGGTATCCTTATCGATCTTTAATACGGTACCGTCAATATCGATATAATAAGTCCATCGATTATTCATTCCGCTACCACCCAGAACGCCATATTCGCTGGACATCTCTTTACTGGGATCAGCCAGAATCGGGAATCCGGCCTGATGCTCTTCAGCAAATGCGGTATTGAGTTCCAGTGTATCTACACTGGCCATAAAGTAGGCAACATCAAAACTTTGAATTTCTCTGGCACTGTCACGCAGCGCTTTGCATTGGATAGTTCAACCACCGGTGAAGGCTTTGGGAAAAAAAGCAATCACCACCGGTCGTACACCAACGAACTGCGACATTGAGTAGGTCTTGCCGTCTGAGGCCTGCAACGTGAAGTTCGGGGCTTTATCCCCCACCTCCAGTGCAGAGACTGCTGGACCACCCAGAACTAGAGCCGCCACAGTGGCGGATAGTAGCAGTCGGGTAAGCCGATTTAAAAAATGAGACATATTATTCTCCGAGTAAGCAAGGAAACTTCTTTCACTAACCTGTGCTTTTTACCCTGTGTGAGGTGAATTTTCCAGCAATATTTGAATCAGATGTGCTGAATGGATTGATTAATCCTACTATTGTGTGGGCGATGAGCTGCAAATTCTTATGAGGATACCTCAGAACCGGACCGGTTTTATAGAAGTCTCGGATTACGCGATGCTCGCAGTAGTTGACCTGATTCAGTTTCCAGTTGGGCTATCAGGCTGTCCAGCTGCTCACGTTCTTCCCGTGACAAATTGGTACTGCGATCTCTAATGCTACGCAATTTATCTATCGAGTCCACAACGACCCGGGTATAGCGGGCCAGCTCAAACTGCTTTGCCTGTTGTTGTGACTGTCTGTAACGAGGATTTTCCCTGCGCACACTACTACATTGTCTTACCACCTGCCCCCGTCCGTTCGGCACATTACGGCATACTGTTTGGGTGATATAGGGACTGACCGTGCCCTGAAAATAAGTGAACGGTGTGGCCGCCACCGATCTCGCCAGGCTTATATCCACCTGGGTTTTCCCGTAGATCATCTGTAACACACTCTCAGGTTTTGCATCGTTCTGGCTTTCGATATTTGCGATCGCCCGGCCGTATAAATCACTCAGATCAGTGGCCACATTACCCAGGCCACTCGAGCTGAGATCGAGCAGGTTTTCCCGCAATACCCGCAACCGCCAGTTGCCAAACTGAGTGATTGCAACAGCATAACGAGGATCAATTTTTTCATACAGACGATCGTTGATGTGGTAGCGAAGATGTTGCAGATCGTCCACCTCCTGCCAGGCATCCATTTTGCCGTTGTTGTCGATCAGGCTATCCAGTACCGGCAACTGCGTTTCGCTCACCAGGCCATAGCTTATTCGCGCCACCTGCAGAGCATTGGTATAGAGTGATATGGCACTGGAGTAGTCTTCGATTTCTTCATAGAGCGCACCGAGGTCCGAATAGGCTTCGATCAGCGCCGGATCATAGATACCCAGTTCACTCTCCATGTTATCGATCGCCTGTTGCCGCGCAACCAGCTCAGCAGACAAAGCCGCTATTGCTGCGGCCTGCTCTGGAGTGCGTTCTGCCGGTTCCTGGGCAGAGCTCGAAGGAAAAACCAGACTGAGCGCAACCAGCAGTAAAAACATTACTGCGTGGGTTGCATCAGAATTGCTTTGCTCAGTTCTCATTTGCATTGGTCTATGTGCTGCTTAAATCCTCTATCAGAGCGCAAATATTATAAATCCAAGTATAAGAAAATTGACCTGAATCAACTATTAATGATTTAGCAATTCCCGATCAGGACACTCAGAATTAGCCCTTTTGTCTCGTAAGTCGTTTAAATTACAAGGATTATCCTTATCGAGAAATTAAGATATCTCTCCTAGTGTGACAAATTGCCGCATCCTTATGAAAGCTCCCCCAACTATATAATTTTGTCGATATCATTCCAAGAAACTATTCGGAGTAATTTCAAGTGAATCGACAACAGATATTGCGCTATCTGAGCCTCTCCCTGCCCCTGTTGTGCCAGAGTACTGTTGTCAAAGCGCAGGAGGCTGTAGAAGAGATTATTGTGATAGGTCGGCAGGAATTTCTGGAAACGGAATTTACCGCACAGAGAACCGGTTCGAATGTTGATGCGGCTAAATTAATGAACCAGGTCCCTGGCGGTGCCGCCAATAACAATGGCCCGCTTACCGGACAAATTCAGTACCGGGGGATGTTTGGTCCCCGCGTTAATGTTCGGGTTGACGGCATGCTCATAAATGGGGGCGGTCCCAACTGGATGGCCCCACCACTCCATCACATCCCTGCGGGTCTCATGGAGGAGTTAGTGGTAGAACAGGGAATTCCATCCATAGCCACGGGTGGTGGTATTGGCGGCGCAGCCACTGCCTACTGGAAAAGACCGGCGTACAACTCTGGCAATGGCTGGAACTTCACTGGTGACACCGAAGCCTCTTTTGGATCGGCCGACGAGGGCAGCAGCGTGTCTGGTCTGTTCGCTCTCAGTTCAAGTACGCATAAAATTTACGCGGTTGGGAGCTTTGATGAAGGCGATGATTATGACTCCGAGGAAGGCAGGGTTGACAGTACCGAATACGAAAGAGATGTATTCGGCATCGGTTATGGATTTAGAAGCGGGGCTCACGAACTTGAAGTGAATGTTCATCGCATTGAGACTGAAGATACAGGCACGCCGAGCTTGCCAATGGACATTGACTGGTTCGACACCGATGTCTGGAATGTGAGTTACACAACAGAGCTAAATGGGGTCGGGATAAATCTCAGGGTTTACGGTTCGGATATCGATCACGGCATGAGTAATTATCTTCTAAGACCTGTTCCTGATTTTTCCAGCCTGATGCTGCCACCTTTCATGGGTGATGATAAACGCAATGTGGTAGCTGACAGCGAAGAATTCGGCTTTAAACTTTCTATCGATTTTGCCCTGGGTGCGGGTGTAGTCGTTGCGGGGATAGAAGGAAAGGATTCGGAGCACGACTCGACGGTGGGCGATCCCGACTTTATGCCGTTCTTTGTAAACAATTTCAATGATACAGATGCGGATAGTCTCTCTGTCTTCGGTCAGTGGAGCGCTTTAATCGGCTCTCGCTGGTATCTGGAAGCGGGGTTGCGAGCAGAGGATTATGATAGCAGCACAGGAACTGTTGATGCTTTTCCCGCGCGCCTGGTCGATATGAATCCGGCCATGTGGCCAATGGGGACACCGCCAAGGGCCGTTTTTATGCTCAGGCAAGCGTTCAATAATGCCGATCGCAGTCAGAGCGATAACAATCTGGACTGGTTATTGAAAGGTCGCTACCAGGCCACCGATAATCTGGTTATTGAACTGGCCGTGGCACAGAAAACCCGCTCACCAATCTATCAGGAGCGCTATCTCTGGATTCCTTTAGAAGCCAATGCAGGAATTGGTGATGGTAACAATTACATCGGCAATCCCGATCTCGACCCAGAAGAGTCTCAGCAAATCGAGTTAGGCTTTGACTGGGATTTTGGTGACTACTATTTTTCTCCACGCATCTACTACCGAGAAGTGGATGATTTTATTCAGGGTGTGCCTGCTACCAATATGCTCGTGGTAGCCGTTAGTGCAAATGCCAATGGCGACCCAACTCCGCTGATTTTTGCAAACACCGATGCCACATACGAGGGTATTGACTTAACCTTTGGAGCCAGAATCAATGATCAATGGCGAATCGAGGGTCTTGCGTCCATGGTAGATGGGGAACGAGATGACATCAGTGATAATCTGTACCGGGTTTCCCCGGACACTCTGCGGGCTTCGTTAATCTACGAAAGTGGTAATTTCGGCGCGAAGATAGAGCAGGCTTTCTTTGCCAAGCAGGATGACCTGTCGGCCACTAATACTTTAGACCCGGCAAGCGCTAATAACTCCTTTGCCAGCACCGATTCTTATGAACTGACTAACGTCTACCTGAACTGGTTCCTGGGCAGTCAGTTAGCCATCGCAGCCGGTGTGGAGAACTTGTTCGACGAAGATTATGTTGACCACCTGACCGGATTTAATCGTGTCATTGGGAGTAATGTGCCCGTTGGCAGTCGCCTGTTCGGCCACGGTCGCAACGTGTTTGTTCGTTTTCAGTATCAGTGGTAGAAAACAATTTGCCAATTTAAGTCCGTCAAACTACGCGAACCGTTCTAACCTCAAAATCAATGCCGCTGATGCCCATGGCATGACAAAGTGCTGTAGCTGGGATATTCTGTGTCACTACTTGGCAGTCGACTCGAAAGATCATCGGTTCCAGAGAAAAAGAGGTGAGATCAATGCTAAAAATAAAATTGGCTTCTTGTTGGATTTATTTCAAATCAATCGCTGCGCTCCTGCTTGGCGTCGCTTTGCTCCCCCCTGTGGCCACCGCTCAGGACTCCATCGAATGGACCACCCTCGGTAGCGACTTCGCCCATACCCGATTCTCGCCTGCCGACCAGATCAATGCGTCAAATTTCACCGATCTGGAAGTGGCCTGGGAGTGGGACGGGACCAGTTTTGAGGCGCAAAGCGGCAGGTCAACACCCAGTTTTATCAACGGCAGAATGTATACCGTGGCCGGTGCCCGCCGCCATGTGATTGCGATCGATCCGAAGACTGGCACTACTATCTGGTCCTATCGGGAACCAGATACCGGCCGCTGGGAGTACTCCATGCGGGCAGACTACGGCAAGGGCGTAGGCTACGGCGTGGTCGACGGACGAGATGTTATCTATATTATCTCACCGGGTTTTTTCCTTACTGCACTGGATGCAGAAGCTGGAACACCCCTGGAGGGCTTTGGTCAACCGGTGCCCATCGATGGCTTTCCTGACACCGGCGTGGTGGATCTGCTGGCAGACCTTGGCCATCCCTACGATCCCTATGAAGGCATCCCAATAGAGCGGGGTTACATCACCTCCTCTTCGCCACCTATCGTGGTAAATGGGGTAGTCGTGGTTGGCAACTCCGCCGAACAGGGCTACAACCAGTCGAGAATTGAGAATGTAGCCGGTGATTTACTGGGCTACGATGCGAAAACCGGCGAATTCCTGTGGAAATTTAACGTAATTCCCCAGCCGGGTGAGTACGGTCATGAGACCTGGGAGAATGATGCCTGGCGAACCACTGGCGACATCTCCTCCTGGGCCCCTATCTCTGCCGATCTGGACCTGGGGTTGGTTTATGTACCGACTAACGGTGTCACCATCGATTTCTACGGCGGCCATCATCCGGGTGACAACCTTTACGGCACCAGCCTGATCGCATTGAATGCAAGAACGGGTGAGCGCGCCTGGCATTTCCAGATGGTGCATCATGACATCTGGAATTTCGATACACCCACCGCGCCGATATTACTCGATGTGAATACTGAGCAGGGGCTAACGCCAATCGTTGCCCAGGCTACCAAGCAGGGCCTGGTGTACACGTTTAACCGGGAGACCGGTGAACCAATCTGGCCGATAAATGAAACACCGTTCCCGGCATCCAATGTGCCCGGTGAGAAGCTGGTAGCGACCCAGCCTATTCCAAGCAAGCCCGCCCCCTATGATATGCAGGGTCTGGATATAGATGGACTGGTGGATTTCACACCAGAAATACGAGCCCAGGCCATAGCCGCAGTAGCCGATTTCCAATTGGGCCCACTCTTTAATCCACCCATGGAGAGGGGCAATTCGCAGGGCAAGTTGGCCGCTATGGTCTGTCCGTCAGGTGCGGTAAACATTACCCACCCCCCAGTAGCCGATCCCACCACAGCTATCATGTATGTTACTTCCCGCTCCGGTTGCGGTTCCCGTGTGCTGGTAACCGGTGAGGAAGCTGACACCTATTATGAGAAACCTACCGGAGTGACACTGTCACGTTACGCCGCCGCCAGTGGTGGACGTGCACCGCGACATCCTCTTGGTATTCCGCTGTGGAAGCCGCCCTATAGCCGCATCACGGCTATTGATATGAACACTGGCGAGCATCTCTGGATGGTCCCGACAGGTGAGACGCCAGCGCGCATCAAAAACCTGCCAGAACTGGCCGGGGTAGATATAGGCAATACCGGCACTGGTAACGCGGTCGCCATGGTAGCCACTGAATCCCTGTTAATTTACTCCGACGCCACTACCGATGGCACGCCACACCTGTTTGCACTGGATAAGGCAACCGGGCAGGAAGTCGCCCGGGTCGAGGTACCAGCGGCCAGTCGTTACGGCATGAGCACCTGGATTAACGAGGGCAGGCAATATTTAATCATGCAAACCGGTGCCAAGCTAACCGCCATGGCACTGCAAGAGTAAATGACAAACGGTTGGGTCCTGGGCTGTTCCCGGGGCTCAACTTCTATTATGATTGGGGATTCCCCATTGGGCAGAATCTATTTATTAGCAACTTTATTCGCGAAAATAACTAAGTTAGAAGTCTAGGAGAGGATTGATGAAGAAAACTTTACTATTTACAACCGCTGCACTGCTTACCGCAGTCGCATCATTTTCTACGATTAATTCGCAAGAAAACGCAATGAGCTTTTTTATTACCAGCGTGGGTTCCGGTGACGGCGCAAATCTCGGTGGTCTGGCCGGAGCCGATGCCCACTGTAGTGCCCTGGCTACTGCGGCAGGTAGCCGCGGCAAGACCTGGCGCGCCTATCTCAGCACTTCCGCTACCGCTACTACCGATGCGGTAGATGCGCGTGGTCGGATTGGATTCGGCCCCTGGTACAACGCCAAGGGTGTAATGGTCGCCGAAAACCTGAATCGCCTGCACAGTGAATTTATGGATCTTGGCAAGGAGAACTCCCTGACCGAAAACGGCGATATGGTTAACGGCCGCGGTGATACCCCGAATCAACATGACATACTTACCGGCTCTGGTCCTGATGGCTACACCATGCCGAGTGGCACTGACACTACCTGTAATAACTGGACCAGCAACGATGAAGGCAGTGCCATGGTCGGACATTTTGATCGCACCGGTGGTGGTCAGCGGCCAAATTCCTTTAACAGTGCCCATGCCTCTCGAGGCTGCAGCCAGGAAGACCTGATTGGAACTGGCGGCAATGGCTATTTCTACTGTTTCGCCATCGACTAGCCACACGCTTAACGCTCTAACTCGAATGGCGCTACTTTATGGTAGCGCCATTTGTTTTTTGCAAGTCCTTAATCCGGTGATCCTGTTGCTGAGCGATAGAATGCAAGCCCTCACTTAATTCTACTGAGACATCAAATGAAACTATATGGCATGGGCCAATCCAGATCTTTTCGGGCGCTATGGGCACTGGAAGAAAGTGGGCTGGAGTATGAATATATTGCAGTTAAAACTTTTACAGATGCGGACGATCCCGCCAGCGCAAGCAATGAAAATTATTTGAAACTCAACACCCAGGGCAAGGTGCCTACGCTGGTGGACGGCGAGCTGATTCTGATCGAAAGCGGTGCCATTCTCAATCACATTGGTCGCAGTGCACCGGCGGCTGGATTAATACCAGAGGGTGATCTGGCCATAACTGCTCGCTATGACGAACTGTGTTGCTTTATCCTGACCGAACTTGAACAACCGCTTTGGAGCAATGGCAAGCACCGCTTTGCACTACCGGAAGAACACCGGATTCCGGCCATGCTGGAAACCGCAACCTTTGAATTTGCCAAAGCGGTTGCCACGCTGGATCAATTACTGGAAGACAATGAATTTGCCATCGGCAATAGGTTTTCAATGGTCGATATTCTCCTCGCCCAAACGTTTAACTGGGCGCTGCGGTTCGAGTTCAAGGTTCCGCAAAAATACCGTGAGCTGCGAGAACGACACTTCCAGCGTCCTGCTGCGCAGAAGTGTCTTGCTCTGGTTGAGTAGACTCTTGAATAAACTGTGGTTGGTCTTTGCTTTACTCGCACCAATTTACTGGCAAAGTGCGATCGGGCAGGCTGGCGAACAGCCCACCGTCATCGATGCCAGTGAACTGAATTACTACCTCTACCAGTCATTCGCCGCAGCCGATACTACCGAGCGGCTGCGCCTGAACCACATCGGCATGCAGACCGAACTGCTGGATGGCGTCTATTTTGTTTCCTCAGTGTTGGATGGTTACCCCGCTCACCGGGCCGGGATCCAGCGCGGCGACAGGCTACTTACGGTAAATGGAATATCCTTTCATCCGGTTTTCTCATTCAATAATACCGTTGCTGCGCCGGCAGGCTTTCGAGCCAATCCGATAAGCTATGATCTGGAACTATCCCGGGGCAGCGACACTCAGGCAGTTAGCGTCACACCGGTATTTGAAAATCTGTATGATTCCTATCGGACTTCCAGTTTCACCAGCATCCAGGAATTCACTGTCGGCAACAAGATTATCGGCTATGTGCATTTGTGGAGTCTATCCCGCTCCAGCAATGATCTGATCCAATACCAAGCCATCCTCAATAGTCTTTCACATTGCGATGGCATTATTGTTGATATACGCGACTCCTTTGGCTTTGTTGCCTACGAACATTTTGACGCTCTGTTTCCGAGCAGGAGCAGCTATTTTCAGCAGACGGTCAACGGCCAGGTTCAGGGAATCGGCCGCTCAAATAGCCCTCGAAATTATTACGGCAAGCCCTTGGCCGTTTTGCAAAACAACAATACCCAGGGGGGAATGGAGTTGTTTTCCTATCAGTTAAGCAAGTTGCAGCGGGTAATTACGCTGGGAGATACAACAGCGGGTTTGCTCGGAGATTACATTCCTTCTGAACAGGAGGCGAGCACTGAGTTAATCTATTTGCCTGCGGTAGATACCCTCATCGATGGCGTTCAATTCGAGGATGAGGGACGCACGCCACAGGAAGCGGTGGACTATCCCATCACCCGCCCTTCCATCGGCGATCCACAATACGATGCTGCTCTGGCTGCTTTAGTAGGTATCGTATAATCAGGGAATGTACATAGGGAACTGAGGCTGAGGTATCCCCAAAATATATCGAGTTAATTCAAAAGATTGGACTAAGGCAATGTGTGTTAATTTCACCTATTTTTTTGTTGGTGCCATACGGTTAGAACGCAAGCTTGGAATAGTGGATTGTTTTTTTGCTCCGTTGGGCCAGGGATGGCCCACTGGAGCGGAAAAACAGTACCCCCTCCCCAATCCCCGATACACGCATCAACTGCCTACGTATGCCAGATTCAAACTGCTTAAACACATTAGCCCATAGGAGATGAGTTCTAAATTTTTGTGGGGATACCTAAGCTTCCGTCCCCTTTTGTTCTTCCTGCCAGTGTAGATTATGGAAATCGAAATTTTTTTCCAGCGTTGGTTTTACAATTCTAAAATACGGGGATAAATCGAAATCCCGCGGTGTAAAATGTGTGAAGTGGCGCTTATAAAAATGCGGTACTTCGCCTTCGCCTCCCACTCCCTCATCCCGTAGCGGTAATATGGGATAGTTTATCGATTGAAAAGACTGGGCTATCAACGTCGAACAAATGGCCTTGGTAGGTTCACCGCTGCCAATATTAATCATCGCTCGCCTGAATCGATTCGGCACCGCAGGTTTTTGAATCAGAAAGCGAAGCAGATCAAAAACATTTTTCATATCGTATTGGTGGCCAATTTTTGCACGGGCAAACGCAAGCAACTGCTGACAATCGGATTCGGTGAGATTGGCAGGCCGGCATATTCGTATATTGAAATCGGCGTAGTGATTCAGGTTAACCAGACGCACACCGTGCTTGAGATCGGCTTCTATCAGGCTGGGCTCCTCCACATCACCGCGCTGCTCACCGACATAAAGACAGGCATGGGACCAGGACGATTGGGTCAGATACTTGATCGCCGTACTGATACGGCTGTTGCCTTCCACCAGCAGGACATCCCCGACTTCGATTACCTTGGCAAACTCCTCAATAGATATCGTGTCAAGACGTTGGTATCCCGGCAACGCTTTGGAAAGAAAGGAAGCCAGCCAGCGGCCTATTGCTCTCGAAATACTATTAAACATTAAATAGAGGGTCTCTCAACACGCCTGCGGTTTGAATAGTCAGGTATAATCACCGTCCGGTGACTACTTGGAGTCTGCACCGGTCACAGTGTAATCGAATCCACAGGAGTAGCAAAATGACAAAGGCCTACAACAATTTTTATATAAACGGCGCATGGGTAGAATCTCAGGGCAGCGATACGCTAGAGGTTATTAACCCGGCGACTGAAGAAGCCTTTGCCACCATCAGCCTGGGCACTGCCGGGGATGTGGATGCCGCAGCCAACGCGGCTCGGGCTGCTTTCCCGGCCTGGTCACAATCGAGTGTGGAAACCCGGGTGGTGGTGATTAAGAATATCATTGGCGGCCTGAAGACCCGGGGTGATGAAATGGCGACTGCGATTTCAATGGAAATGGGTGCGCCTATGGGGCTGGCGAAAACAGCTCAGCTCGGCAGTGGCCTCGGCCACTTCGCCAATATTCTTGGTGTACTGGAAAATTACGAGTTCGAGGAAACCCGCGGTACTACCCGCATCGTGAAGGAACCGGCAGGGGTGTGTGGATTTATCACACCGTGGAACTGGCCCCTTAATCAGATTGCCTGCAAGGTGGCACCTGCACTGGCCGCCGGCTGTACCATTGTATTGAAGCCAAGTGAGATCGCCCCGGTCAGCGCCTATATTCTGACCGAAATAATTGCCGAATCGGGCCTGCCTGCGGGTGTGTTCAATCTGGTCAATGGCGATGGTCCGACCGTGGGTGCCGCCATTTCCGCTCATCCGGAAATCGACCTTGTCTCCTTTACCGGTTCCACCAGGGCGGGCAGAGAAGTAGCGAAGGCGGCGGCTAACGGCATCAAGCGCGTGACTCAGGAACTGGGTGGAAAGTCTGCCAATATTATTCTGGAAGATGCTGATTTTGCCCGCGCAGTGAGCGGCGGTGTGATGGGATGTTTTGGTAACAGCGGGCAATCCTGCAACGCCCCTACCCGTATGCTGGTACCCCAGGCCCGCATGGATGAAGCGATAGAAATTGCCAGGGCAGCCGCGCAGAAAAGTGTTGTGGGTGATCCTAATACCGAGGGCACAAGATTGGGTCCGGTGGTAAGTGAGCTGCAATTCAATAAGATTCAGTCTCTTATCGAGAAAGGCATCGATGAAGGGGCAACACTGGTCACCGGTGGTCCGAGGCGCCCTGAGGGTCTGGATAAGGGTTACTACGTACAAGCTACGGTCTTTGCCAATGTGACTAATGACATGACCATTGCGCGGGAAGAAATTTTCGGCCCGGTGCTTTCCATCATTGGCTATGCAGATGATGCCGATGCCGTGAGTATTGCCAATGATACTGACTATGGTTTGTCAGGCTATGTATCGGGTGAGGCCGGGCACGCTCAGCAAATCGCCCGCCAGATTCGCACCGGCATGGTTCACATCAATGGTGCCGGACCCGATTTTTCTGCACCCTTCGGTGGCTACAAGAAATCGGGCAATGGCAGGGAATGGGGCCTGGAAGGCTTCGAAGAATTCCTGGAAACCAAATCCATGCTGGGCGCCGCCGAGGCATGATCGGGCAAACAATAAGGACCTTATATGACAGTCGAAATTAAAAAAGACGCCATCGATATTGGCATAGTGGCCAGGGACATCGACGCCATGCTGGCATTTTATAAAGATGTCGTTGGGCTGGAACTGGAAGCGGTCATCGATATGCCGGGCGGCGGCGTGATGAATCGATTCAAGGTGGGTGACAGTGTTATCAAGGTCATCGAACTCGACCCGGCCGCTCCCGCCGATGCGGCACCGTGCGGCATTCGGGGTGCCACCGGCTATCGCTACTGGACCATAACGGTGGGTAATCTGGAACAATGTGTCCAGCGCGCAGCGGACAGCGGCAGCAAAGTAGTGGTGCCAGTCAAGGTAGTGCGACCCGGTGTTACGATTGCTATTTTCACCGATCCCGATGGCAACTGGGTTGAACTGTTGCAGAACGATTAAACAGGATAAATCTGTCTGCTATCCTGCTGATTGAAATTTGTATTCCCAATTCTGATCTGCTGTTGCAAGATTGGCACTGTCTATGAAATTCAGCAATCGAATTGTCATTGTTTTGCGGTGCTGTGCAAGATAACAGGTCGATGTCCATTGTGGGTTACATGGCTCCATCCGCCTGAATTTTTCCAACTACTTCTCGACTTGTACATGTTTCCAATATTTCTAATTGGTCGGGACGAGCCGGACAATTCGGCCGCCGGAGTTATGCTCTAGCAGTAGATAAATAGTGCCATCAAAACCCATCTCGATATCACGAATGCGGCCAAATCCTTCCAGTAGAGTCTCGCGCTGTACCAGTTCATTGTTTTCAATATCGACGCGGAATAGACTGCGTGCCTTCAGGGAACCGACTAGGAAGTCCCCCTGCCACCGGGAAAACTGGCCACTGGTGGAAATAATGAAACTGGAAACCGCAGGCGAGGGTGTTAAATCGACCACCGGTTGCTGGATATCGGCCAGTTCAAAGGCGATGCCCAGATCCCTGCCATACTCGACCGGCGTGCCATCATAGTCCATACCACGGGAATACAACGGCCAGCCGTAGTTGCGCCCGGGCAGCAGCAGGTTCACCTCATCGCCTCCCCGCGGCCCGTGTTCGGTACCCCATAGCGCGCCGTTTTCAATATCAAACTCCAAACCCTGAGGACTGCGATGACCATAGGTATAGATGCTGCGATAGACATCATTGCGATCAGCAAAGGGGTTGTCTGCAGGTATGCTGCCATCGTCGTTCACCCGGTGAATCTTGCCCCAGGGTGTGGACAGATCCTGAATGCCGCGGTAATTGCTCCCGCCTTTCATCCCCACACTGAAATAGACATGGCCAGCGTTATCGAAGGCGACGCGGCCGCCAGCGCCCACATCGCTCGCTGCACCGTAGTGTTCGATCGCGGCTTCCCAGATAGTCTGCTCTTCGATCCACTCACCGTCTGCAATTTTGCCCCGCACCAGTTTATTCATGGAAACCGGCGAGCCCCGTTCCCGGCTAATGGCATTACAGTCACTACAGCGATCACCGAAGTACAAATAGATCCAGCTATTCTCCTCATAATTCGGATGCAGCACGATATCAAACAGCCACCCCATGCCCCGCTCTATATCCAGGCGTGTCTCCAGACGATATATATCGCCCCAGGCCCGGGGTGTTCCGCGTATCAACTCTGACTTTTCACCGTTCTGCCCGATGATGCGCACTCCCCGTGCTTTTTCGGTCAACAGCAGGCGCCCGTCTGGCAGCGGCTCGATTGAGAATGGCAGTGGATCCAGATCACCTGCCACCGTTTCCAGGCGGAAATTATGCAACTCACTCTCGATCTCCCCATCCGGAACCGACAGCGGCATGTCAAAATTTGAGGTCGCGTAGTTGACGTTGGCACGGGTCTCCAGAATGTACATGGCGATATTGCGAACTTGCGCCCCGCTGAAGGTATCCCGCCAGGTGGGCATGCCCGAATCCACATAGCCATTGTTGATACTGACAGAAATGTCTGCCATGGAGTCGCCGTGACGCAATTCGCCCAGCAAGGGTGTACCCTGGGGCGCCCCTTCCAGGTTCTCACCATGACATACCGCGCAGTTTTCCTGAAACAGCACAATCGAATCAGTGACACCGGAGTAGGCTTGAGCCTGCGCGAGTGCAGCAGGGATGACGATCAGGTCCATTGCAATTACTATCAAACAGATTTTCAAATACCGGCCTAGCTTTTTCATTGTTATGCCCTGTCTTGGATTTCTAATGCGCGTGTCTATAGCCCGTAATCGTAGCCAGCACTGGATAACTGCACCATCGTACCATCCGGGTCTGCGACGAAAACACTGGTATTGGCATTTCGCAGCTGATCGTAACCGGCATTTCTCAACTCCGCTACGACGCGATCCGCATTAAAGTTGTCGATGCCAACTGCAAAATGGTCAATGTCACCTCGTTGGGCATCTGGCTTAACACCGCAGGTCGAAGATGACAGGGGGCATAGACTGATAAAACCCCCGCTGGGGAAATCCAGGGCATAACCGGCACCGACAACTTCCCGCACCGGTGGCAGCCCGAGCACGTCATTGTAAAAAGCTTCGGAGCGAGACAGGTCCGCAACCCGTACGTTTACGTGGTTTAGAGACCGGGCACGAAAAAGACTACTCTGCGCCTGTAAGTGCTTCGGCGCGGTTAATAAAGCAATGGCGCCAAGCAGGCCTCGACGGGTGATTTTACCGGCCTCATATTCTGACACCAGTTGATTAATTGATTCTTTCATCAGCTTCTCCTAAGGACTGGCGCTATATTCAATTAGAAAAATAACGCTTTCAATAAAACGAATGCTGGCAAGTTGTGCCTAATCCAGAGCGAACACCCAGAGCGCCGCCTCTCCCGGGTTCGTATCGATATGCCCGGCAAAGCGATTCATCAGGCCGAGCCAGATTCCCGTGTGCAGGTTCAGCTGCCCGGCCACCAGGGCGATGTATTGTTTGCCATCGACACTGTAACTGATTGGAAAGGATGAGGAGATTGCATCAAGTTCCGTTTCCCACACTATCTCGCCGGTCTGCTGATCGAAGGCCTTGAACGAATGATCCAGATAGCCAACAAAAACCAGGCCGCCTGCCGTAGCCAGTGTTGCGGAGATCGGAGGAATTACCTGCCGATGTTGCCAGGCCAGTTCCTGTCGCTCTAAATCGATGGCCTGAAGGCGACCGAAATTGCCGTCGCTGCCTGGAATCGGGACGGCATCCATTTGCAATCCGCTGGTGAGTAGCGTGCCCTCTCCATTGAGCAGGGTATCCATGCAGACTTCAAACATCGGCACGAACAGAAATTTTGACTCAACATCGATAGCACTGGCAGGCCAGTTACGCCCGCCCTGATAGAGTGGACAAACTGTACGCGTCATCTCGGCGTCGGGGATGACATCAGGATTGATGAATTTGGTTCCGGTGACAGGATCGATGGCACTGATGATGTTTTGTATGCCCGGATCTACCGAAAACAGGTATTGACCGGTCGCTGCGTCCAGGGCATCAAACAGGCCGGGCTTGCCGGCGGTGACAACCGCCTTTCTGATTTCGCCATCGATCTCCAGCTCGACAATCGACCGCTCGAAGATCCAGTCAAGATCGAATTGGTCGTTAGCGATATGCTGGTAATACCAGACCAGTTCACCGGTGGCTGGTCGCAGGGCGAGGGTCGCGTTGGTGTAGAGCGCGTCGTTGCTAACCCCCTTGATGTTCAGCGGATACAGAAAGGGGCCGGTATTGTAGGTGGGTGAAACACCGAAGAAAACCAGGTCCAGCTCCGGATCATAGCCACCGGTATTCCATACCGAGCCGCCCCGGCGCTCTTCCAGTGGGATGTTGTTCCAGGTGTTGCCGCCCGGTTCGCCTGGCCTGGCCAGGGTGTTAAAGCGCCAGGATTCTTCACCCGTTTCCAGATCGACGGCGATGATAAAACCACCACCCGGGACCCGGGATGCCGCCACGCCCTGGATTACTTGTCCGCCCGCCGTCAGTGGTGCACTGCGCAGCGCATAACCTGTATTCTCACCCGTATCGATGGCGTGATCCCATATGACACCGCCGGAACGTGCATCCAGCGCTACCATGTGCAGATCCGAGGTAGGCACCAACACCTTGTCTTCATGTAGTGAAATGCCAAATTTATGGCTGGTAATGGCGCCGCCATCGTGGCGGTAACGCCATAACAGCTCGCCGTTGGTGGCATCCATAGCCAGTACCACATCCCCTGCACTGTAGAGAAACATGACGCCATCGTGTACCAGCGGGGTTGGCATGTTATTGCTGGGAGTCACCGCTTGCCGCCAGGCCAGTTCCAGATCAGCAACGGTTTGCAGGTTAATCGCAGCAAGCGGTGAATAGCCCATATTGTCATAGGTTCGACGCCATATCAGCCAGTCGGCAGCCGGAGGATTCTGCAAGACTTCGTCACTGACTGTGGAATAGTTGCGCAGCAGGGGATGTGAATCAGGGTCAGTTGTCACAGATTGCAACGAACTGGCAGAGTTGGAACCGTACCGACTGATAATTCCACCCAGATTGTCAGGATCCTGCTGGGCAGTTGCCATGTTAATGCTCTGGGCCAGTACCAGAACGGTAGCTGTCGCGATGTGTAATATTGTTCTCATTAGCAGGCACTCCGCAAAGTATCAGTTGCTTAAAACCCTGGTATCATCAGCTAGTCACATCCACTAACCACTGTCACGGTGTTCCTCAAGAAGTGCCGTAAACCACTCATTTGCGGTTAATTGCTGTTGGCGGCGACACCGGATCAGGTAAGGCCTGCCGCTCGTCGAACTTCCGCTGGCAATTTTCTCGATAAATTCCTCGGTGCTACCGATCAATTGTGCATTGCGCTCTCTTTTGGAGCGCAAATGTTCCCTGGCCTCCCTGCCAGAGTACCTCATGTTATTGCGAATGAACGTGCAGCCATCTCTGCCAACCGAGCCAATCAGGTAGTCAATTTCATCATCCATTGTGTCCGCCAGGGAAACGGCAGGCATCAGCGCAAATGCGAATAGCAGGATTCTTAGAAGGTTCATCTATATTTCCTCAATTTAAGGCACTGGAAATCAAGCGTTCACTAGTCATTCAGTTTTACACAAATACTGATTGTTTTCATCACGGATCAAGCGATACAGTGTAAGCAATAATGGCAACAAAATCCTCAAGCGTAAGACGTGCAACGGCTGCTTGCATGAGAGCAGACCTTTTAGCTGAAATATGCTCCAATGCCCAGTGCTCGAGCATGTAGCATAACGCCGGACCGAACAGTCCAGATTGAGGTGGGGATCGGCTCCCCGGGAGAATCATGAACGCAAGCCAGGCCCGGCCTTCCACCTTGCTCTGGCTGTATGCAGTGACGATCTTCCTTAGTGCATTCCTGTTGTTTCAGGTGCAGCCGATGATCGGCAAGTATATCCTGCCCTGGTTCGGTTCCACTCCCGGAGTCTGGGCTACGGCCCTGCTCTTCTTCCAGTTGATGTTATTAGGCGGGTACGCCTACGCCCATTTTGTGGTCAGCCGGCTGAGCTGGAAACGCCAGGCGATCGTTCACGTGATCTTGCTCTCCCTGGCGCTGATCAGCCTGCCCATTACCCCCGCCGAGGCGCTGAAACCGATCGATCCCGACGCTCCGGTTGCTCGCATACTGCTCATTCTGATGCTCTCGGTGGGCGCGCCGTTCTTCCTGCTCTCGACCACCGCTCCCCTGCTGCAGCGGTGGTACGCTCTGTTGCATCCCGATCGATCGCCCTATCGTCTGTACGCGCTTTCCAATTTTGGATCCCTGCTCGCTTTGCTTTCTTATCCCTTCCTCATCGAGCGCCTGATTCCCCTGCAGACTCAGACCTGGATCTGGTCTGGTGGCTATGTTGTTTTCGCCGGACTGTGTGCGGGGTGTGGTTGGCAACTCGCTCGTTATTCGAGCGGCGCAGAGCGAGACCCGAAAAGTTCTGCAGATCAGCCCGCCGGAGTCGTGGCGCAAGGCGATGAAGTGGAGCGACCGGGAGCCGGCACGGCGGTCCTCTGGCTGTCACTTGCGGCCTGCGGATCCGGCCTGCTTATGGCTACTACCAATCAGATGTCGATCGACATCGCGATCGTACCCTTCCTCTGGATCGTCCCGCTCAGCCTTTACCTGCTGACCTTTATTCTGTGCTTCGATAGTGAGCGCTGGTATATCCGGCCACTATTCTCTGCGCTGCTGCCGCTGGCTCTGATCAATACTCTGCGCTTGCTCTATGTGGGGAGCGACCTCGGTATCGTGGATCAAATGGTGGGGTATTCACTGACTCTCTTCATCTGCTGCATGTGCTGTCACGGCGAGCTGGCACGCTTGCGGCCTGCACCACGGCAACTGACATTCTTCTTCCTCATGGTCTCGGCCGGTGGTGCGCTTGGAGGGATCTTCGTCGCCATCCTGGCGCCGGCTATCTTCACCGGTTTCTTCGAGTTCCATATCCTGCTCGTCGCCTGTTATGGCCTGGTGGTGCTTGTACAACTGCCCAGGCTGTTTCGCCCTGGTAGCAGGAATGAAACAAGCCGGAGGAACCGCGTGCTAGCGGGGCTCTGCTGGGCGGTGCTACTTATCACCATCGTTATTGGCGCATTTTTCTCGGTCAGGCCTGGCACGTGGTTCAGTGCCAATCCCACCGCCAATCTTGCCGAGGCGTTTTCAAACTGGCAGGACAGCATGTTACAGGCCGCCCTCTATGCTACTGCTGCATTGCTTCTGTTCCTGGAGATCTGGCGGCGATGGCAGGGCACGGCGCTTCGTGTGTGGTGGCGCTCAAGTCGTGGTGTTGCCAGGTGTGGAGTGAGCACCCTGCTCGCGGTGGGCCTGTTATCGCTGGCCGGATCACTTACCTGGCAGGTCCGTGATACTGAACGTCGCATGGTCGAGCAGAACCGCAACTTCTATGGCGTACTCGCAATCAAGGAGCGGGGTGTTGGTGAATCGGGGCTGCGGCTTTCTCTTACCCATGGCCGTATCCGTCACGGCGACCAGCACCAGAAATACCCAACATGGCCTACCACGTATTTCGGACCCGAAACCGGAGTTGGCGTGGCCCTCAGACATCATCCAGCACGTTCCGATCCAACTCGCCAGTTTCGCTTTGGTGTCGTCGGTCTGGGTGTGGGAACCCTGGCCGCCTATGCCAATACCCATATCGATGTCGAGCGCCCGGAAAGCTCTTATGTGGTTACACGTGAGGGAGGAGTGCCGGACTTCACTCGCTTTTACGAACTCAATCCTTTGGTCGTCAACTGGGCCACCGAGCGATTCACCTTTCTGGAAGACGCCAGCTCCCGAGGGGCTGACGTCGATGTGTTCCAGGGCGACGCGCGCATCGTGCTCGAACGCCAACTCAGAGCTGGTGAGGGTCAGCAATTCGACGTGCTCGCCATCGACGCCTTCAGCAGTGATGCCATCCCGATCCACCTGCTGACACTGGAAAGCTTTCAAACTTACCTTGGGCACTTGAGTGTAGACGGGATCCTCGCTCTGCACGTCACCAACCGCTACGTGGACCTTATTCCCATCGTGGCACGCTTGGCCGAAGCTGTGGAGATGGAGGCCATCTACATAGTGAATTACGCCCATGGAATACGCTTTGTTGAATCCACTGATTGGATACTGCTGACACGCAATCAGGCTTTTCTCGACAATGAGGCCGTGCATGAGGATGAAGAGCCGCTACCGGCACCCGGTCAACTCTGGACCGACGACTTCAGTAGCCTGTTTGAAGTAATAACAACCGGGCTCTGATAACTTATCAGCGACGTCTTTGGCTCCCCCCTTTTATCGTTGTTATAATCGAGGCCGTAAAAAAATAAGAAGGGACATTTAAGAATCGCGGCTATATAATGCGCGCACTTTAATGATCGAGGTGCCAGCCAATGGATGTTTTATTCAACCTGTCCGGAGAAAAGGCCTGATTCTTAATGTGTGATCTATGTAAGATTACGCTAGCGCACAACCCGTACTTCCCGTCGAAATAACTACCCTCGACGTTCATACGAAGTAAATTCGTCCAACACTCAGTCTTCACAATGTTAAGCCAGGACGCAGTGGCTCTTTAGCGGTTCGCTATCAAGAGCAGGTCTTCAATTCTCTAGTCTTCTTCACGGCAATTTGGGGCACCTCTGATTAATTGCATATGGCCTCTGCGTGATCTGAAGCGTACAGGTGCAAGACGCGCTTCGCCGGTAATGGCCGTAGCCCTTGGCAAGAAGTGCAACGCCGCAACTGTGCGCTTCAGGGCACGCCCTTCGGGGCCTACAGGCTGTTCCGCACTCCGCGTTGCCAGTTTTCGACAGGCGGACGCATGCCTTCAAAATGGCGCCTTGATTGCGAAACAGCCTGTAGGCCAGAGGCCGTATGCAATTAATCAGAGGTGCCCTAGTTTTGTTGTGCCGAATAGTTTTATCTAATGGATTTTGTAATGACTACACATAAATTAAAAAGCGGCTGGCTCCTCTTCAAGCAAGCACTGGCTGGTGATTCGGAAATCAACTACACCGAGGGCTCCATCGCGCGCGTAACAATTCTGCTGGCGATACCGATGATCCTCGAAATGGCGATGGAGTCTGTGTTCGCTATTGTCGATATCTTCTTCGTTTCCGGCCTTGGTACCGATGCCGTTGCAACCGTCGGGCTGACCGAAGCGGTTATCACGCTCCTGTATGCAGTAGCAATCGGTCTCAGCATGGGTGCTACCGCCATGATTGCACGTCGCATCGGTGAAGACGATCCGCAATCGGCTTCTCTGGCAGCGGGGCAAGCGATCAGGATTGGCATCTTCGTATCCGTCGTGGTAGGCCTGATAGGGCTCTTCTTCGCGCGTAATATTCTGCTCTTGATGGGTGCCGAGGAGTCGGTTGTCGACTCCGGCGAGAACTATACACGGTTGATGTTCGGCGCTTCTTTGTCGGTCGTGTTTCTGTTTTTGGTGAACTCGATCTTTCGCGGTGCTGGTGACGCCGTGCTGGCTATGCGTGCATTGTGGTTAGCCAACGGTATTAACATCGTGCTGGATCCCTGCTTTATCTATGGTGTGGGTCCGTTTCCTGAACTCGGTGTGACCGGGGCCGCGGTAGCTACCAACATCGGCCGTTCGATCGGCGTAATCTACGGGCTCTATCATCTCTTTGGTAGCCGCGGTCGTATTCGTATGCGCCTGCAAGATCTCGGCTTGCAGCTTCACATCGTCTGGTCGCTGATCCGTATATCCATTGGCGGGGTATCCCAGTTCCTGGTGGCTACCGCGAGCTGGGTATTTCTGATGCAGATCGTATCCGGCTTCGGCAGCGAAGCAGTGGCCGGGTATACCATCGCCGTGCGGGTAGTGATGTTCAGCATCTTACCAGCCTGGGGTCTGAGCAATGCCTCGGCGACGCTGGTTGGACAGAACCTCGGGGCCGGCATGCCGGATCGCGCGGAAATCACCGTGTGGCACATCGCCAAGTACAATGCTATCTATATGGGAGCAGCAGCTCTGGCAATGCTTGCTTTTACCGGGCCCATCGTACTGTTCTTTACCCAGGATTTGGAAGTAATTAGTTACGCCGAACAATGCCTGCGGATATTCGCCTACGGTTATGTCTTCTGGGGTTTCGGCATGGCCATCATCCAGGCCTTCAACGGGGCTGGCGATACCATGACACCAACCTGGATCAACGTGCTCTGCTTCTGGGTGGTACAGGTACCACTGGCCTATGTACTGGCTCTGACGCTGGGTGTTGGACCGGTCGGTGTATTCTGGGCGGTATTTGTCGCAGACGCACTGTCTTGTATAGTAGGCGTCGCTGTTTTTCGGCGCGGCAAATGGAAGTTACGCCAGGTGTGATGAGGAATAATTTTGGGGAAAGTAACAATGATTCAAAATTAGGGTTGCCATCCCCATAGTTCTAAAGAATTAGATCTGGAACAAGCGATTGATCTTTATGGCCCAACCGCGATTCCTGAGTTCCAGGGAACTGGGATGCATGAATGGATCTGTATCTCGATCATCGCTGTAGACTACAAACAGCTCACTGCCAGGCGCCCACTCCCATCGGAAACGAAAGTTGGTGCTGAAGGAAGCGGCACGCGAGTCGTACTGCATTAATCCGCCGAAATACATGCGCGGTGAAATGGTATAAGTTACCCGAAACCGCCCCAGCTCAGTGCGAAAATCACCCTCCGGTAAATCGATTTTGTTCAGTGTGTAACTTGGTTCCACAGACAGCTGGGGAGACAGCTCTATGCGACCGCTGCTAAAGGAAATAGCTGTATTGGTACCGCTCCAGAAATCACCAGCGCGTAATGATAGTCGCCCACTGAACTGTCTCTGGGTGCCCCAGCGGTATTGGGCCTCATAGCTGGTGAAATCATAATCACCTGCCGGCAAGATGACGCCGGGTGATATTGAGAAGGGCCGACTTAGCATTTCGAATTCATCGATTACGGAAAAGCCCAGTGAATCACCTTCTTCAAACTCCGTAGTAAAATTGAGTGAGTGTCGGCGGGTTTCCAGCTCATCTTCATCTGCTGACCAGAAGGATTCGGTGTTCGCTTGCAGGACAATGCGTCTTATCGATTCGCTGGAAGCAATACGGGGGCTGAATCTGGCCACGCCTTCATATTGTTCAAAATTGTTGCGGCGCTTGAAACCGATCTCTGGATTGAAGTTATCCTCGACCACCAGGTAACCGGACCGCAAGCCGTAGCGATCACCGTTGTAGTCAAAATTAGCCATGTAGCTCATTTCATCATCACTCAGCCCTGGCGTGTCGGTCTTAACAGCAAACGTGTTGATCTCAAAATCATCAAGAAAGTTGAATTGTCCATCGACACCGTAGAGTTGATTCGAGCCATCACCGACTGTTGACTCAGAACGGTCGGTAAGAAGAATACCAACCCGGCTGCGAGTGAGAATATCCCGTTTGACACGCAACACTGAGAATTGTGTGGATTCGATACCACCGCGATTGCTTCCTTCAGTGCCGATACTCAAGGCACCGATGTCAAAATCACCGACCTTTCCGGTTAAGCGCGCACCAGCATCGATCGGTACAATCTGCCCACTCTGCAGACCGATACGGCGACTGAAAAACATGGTAGGAATATCGAGGTTTCGTGGTTGAGTGAAATCGAAATTGCCACGTCCCTCCAGAAAGAACTCCCGCTTCTCTGGAAAAAACAGGTTGAAACGCGTCAGGTTGACCTGGCGCTCATCCACTTCCACCTGGGCGAAGTCGGTGTTGTAGGTAAAGTCGGCAGTAAGGTTGTTGGTGATGCCAAATTTAACATCGACACCCACCTCCCCTTCGGCATCATCATCGAAGGGAGGCGTGGCCAGGCGATTTGTAGTCACAGTACCCAGCGTGTAGGGTTTAACTTCGATATTGAAGTTGCGGGGCGGCACTTCCAGCTCGTTTAGTGTTCCCGCCTCGGAGATTCGCCACATACCAGCCACCAAACTATTTCCAAGAGCGGCTGAAATAGGCAACTCGGTGAAGTAGGAGGCCTCGTTCAGCCGCCTGATAATGCGACGAAACTGGACACCCCAGGTTTGTTCTTCACCGGGTTCGTAGCGCAATGATCGAAAGGGTATCTCCATCTCCACCGTCCACCCGCCGTCAAAACGGCTCACGCGCGAATCCCAGACGATGTTCCAGTCAAAGTTTACTCCGCGACCCCGATCTCCTTCGTTGGAAATAGCAAAGTCGGAAAAACCTCCGATCGGAGTAACCAGGAACGCCACCCCATTGCGGCGATCAAGAAAAGTATCCAGCATGACGGAGAAGGAATCGTTAGTACGCAGCTGACTGGTGTCGCGTCGCATTTCGTTGGCCACCCAGTCTACTTCCGGAACCGACTCGTAATTCCTGGCGGCGACATAAAGGTTGTTGTCATCAAAGTATACCCAGGCCTCGGTTTTCTCACTGGCGGGTGCACCTTCGTCGGGAATCTGTTGAATAAAACTGGTAACCGGTGCAATGGTTCGATAGACGTCTTCGTCGAGATTGCCATCCACATTTACGTCGCCATCATAGCGAACTGCGCGAATCGTATATCTACCTTCCGCGTCCTGACCTACCACCACTTCCTGTGCCTGCAACGTAGTGATGGCAAAGAGCATGACAGTAAAAATGCAGCATTGCAGGGCACTTTTACAGGGCTTCATGTCACCGGTTCCAGTTTGAGGATGTACTATTACACTGTGCCGGTTAATTCTGCACGCCCTCCAGCCAGGGTTCCAGAGTACTCCAATCCATCCTGAACATATGGGGAGCTCCATCAAGAATAGCGGCATCCAATTTAGCACCCGCGTCCTTGAAACTGGCAACCGTTGTCTCGAACTGATCCGCCCAGCCTAGCTGGTCAGCGCCACCGATGCGTAGATAAATTGGAAATCCTGCAAGTGCCGAGTTATTGGTATTGGAACCCGAGACAGCCGGTATGGCGGCTACACCGAAATAGTTTGCTGGATTTCTACGGGCGATTTCCAGGGCGGACATGCCACCGTTGGAAATACCCGCCAGTAACACCTTACCGGTTGCTATGTCATCACGCTTTTGTAATTCGGCAATCAACTGTGCGACCTTCTGATTATTTTCACTGCCGCGAAAAGATCTATTGTTGGGTGATATCGGTACTGCAACCATCCAGCCACGGGCTGCAAATCCACTGCCCAGCCAGCGGGACGTGTCCTGGGAAATTGACACATTGCCCGCGCCACCGCCCATCAGTATGACAAGCGGTCTTGGCCCATCATATCCTTGCGTCGGCGGCACTATAAAGACATTCAGGATAGAACCATCGGCAATGGAAATGCGTTCCTGGGCTTGTGTACTCAGGGGCATAACGCAGATCAGGATGAACAGTATTTTTATTAGCTTTGTCATCTCAAGCTCCTTAATTACTAAAGGCACCTACTCACTTTTTTCACTCTTAATCACTTTCCTCACGTTTGCGGTAAACCTCCGCAAACTGATCCTGCAACCGCCGCATACCGCCCAGCCAGCGATCGTAGTCATCGGTTTTTCTGCGCATGTAGGTTAACACCTCAGGGTGCGGTAACACTAGAAAGCGCTCTTCTGCCAGCGTTTCGATTACGGTTTGGGCCAGTTGATCGGGTTCCAGCATCCCGTCCAGTCCGGCCACACCGCCATCACCACCTGCCGTCATATTTGTTCTCACCGCCTGTGGACACAAAACGGAAACTTTTATTCCACGGCTACCATAAGTGATAGACAGCCACTCGGCAAAGCCGATGGCCGCATGCTTGGTCACAGAGTATGGTGCAGAACCCACCTGGCTAAGCAAACCGGCAGCAGAAGAGGTATTCAATAAATAACCATCACCTCGCTCCAGCATGGCCGGCAATACAGCCCGCGCGGCAAAAACATGGGCCATGAGATTAATGTCCCAAATCTTCTGCCACTCATCCGTGGCTACATTTTCGCCACCTGCGGTAAATATACCGGCATTGGAGCAAAACAAATCAATCTGCCCGAAGGCATCTTCTGATCTAGCCACCAGTTCGTTCACCTGTGCTTCTACACCAACATCGGTTCCTGCCACTAAGGTTGCAACGCTGGCCTCGATACTATTAGCTGTTACCTCCGCTCCCACGAGATCGATATCGGCAACAACAACGGCCCTGGCCCCCTCTTGTGCAAATCGCTCGCAGAGAGATTTACCGATACCACTGGCGCCACCGGTTACTACTACGACCTTGTCTTTTATTTGCATAACTCGTTTTCAATAATTATTAAGAATTCTGGCTTCCTCGGCAATCTCAGGCCTGCACCACACCGGAGAGGCGGTCGGTGATTATTTGCTCGGCCTCTGACACGATTCGCGCCACCAGTTCTTCGCAAGTGGGAATGTCATCAATCAAACCGACTACCATGCCAGCGGACCAGATGCCCTTTTCAAGTTCGCCATCATTAAACAACTCCCTACCTTTAACTCCCTGTACCAAAGAAGAGATATCTTCAAAATTAGTTTCACCGTCACGGGATTCAATCTCTAATACTTTTTCGGCCACGCTGTTTTTGAACACACGGGCCGTATTACGCAGCGACCGATAAATGAGCGACGTATCCAGTTCACTGGCATCGACCATTTTCTGTTTCACATTTTCATGTATTGGCGCTTCTTGCGTAGCCATGAAGCGGGTACCCATGTTGATACCATCCGCGCCCAGTGCCAGCGCCGCAGCGAGACCCCTGCCGTCACCCAGACCACCGGAAGCCAGAAAGGGAACCGTCAGTCGGCGGGCAGCGAGCGGCAACAAAATCAGGTTCGTTACATCATCCTCACCGGGATGACCAGCACATTCGAATCCGTCCACACTCACCATGTCACAGCCAATCTTTTCCGCTTTCAATGAATGGCGGATCGATGTGCATTTATGAATCACGGTAATACCCGCTGCCTTGAACAGGGGTAGAAATGGCTCCGGGTTGCGCCCGGCTGTCTCAACTATTTTTACTCCAGAGTCAACGATCGCCTGTGCATACTCCTGGTACGGCACAGGTTTTATGGTCGGCAAGATAGTCAGATTGACGGCAAAGGGTTTATCGGTCATGTCCCGGCAACGATCGATCTCTTTGAGTAAAGCCTCAGGTGTGGGCTGGGTAAGCCCGGTAAGCGTGCCAAGCCCCCCTGCGTTGGACACCGCAGAAGCCATCTCTGCTATGCCAACCCATTGCATACCACCCTGTACTACAGGATGTTCAATACCTAACATTTCAGTAATTCTGGTTTGCATCTGCTTTATCACCCCCTGCGCACAAGCTATTTCTGGCTCCAGACCATTCCTGTCTCCAAATTCGACGGTCAGTGTACGTGGTAACGATCAGAGGTGCAAAGGCCTGTGCTTAGGGTATAGCTTGGTATTTTGTGTTATATTTCCGACTCGCAAATTATCCGCCAAGCTTCATACATTATCAGTTCGACTGATAATGAGTAAGAAATAGAAAGTTAGGTGCTGGAAGAGCATAGCGTTGCAGGTTGCCATAAAGAGCAAACCGCGACACGTTCTTTAGCGCTCAAAATCCCACATTGGAGAGAAGCATGTTGAGAAAGCTATTATTTACAAGCATCGCGGCTGCGACAGCCATTCCATCAATTCCCGCTCTGGCACAAACCGGGCAGGAGAGGATTGAGGAAATTCAGGTTGTTTCCACTTCACGGCGCTCTGAGGGACTCGCTGATGTCAATGCCAGCGTGGCCGTCCTCGCCGAAGATGAGCTGGATCTGGTAAGCCATTCCCACCTTCAGGAGGCTCTGAATCGTCTGCCTGGTGTAAATGTTCACCGTAATAACGGACAGGAAAGCCTGGTGGCTATTCGATCCGCAGTCCTCACCGGTGCCGGTGCCTGTGGTGCATTTCTTGTAGCAGAGCAGGGCATACCCGTTAGGGCAAACGGATTTTGCAATGTAAACGAGATGTTCGATACACACTCGGAAAATGCGCAGCAAATCGAGGTGATTCGGGGTCCTGGCAGTGCATTTTGGGGTTCAAATGCCGTACACGGCCTGATCAACGTCCGCCTGCCCGAACCTGGCGACAGAGCCGAAATCGGTCTGGAAACCGGCCCAAGAGGTTTTTATCGCATCCAGGGAGCCTTTGGTAATGACTACGGTAAGTTCAAGCAGCTGATCCTGTTCAATGGCGTTAATGAGGATGGTTGGCGCGATGACAGCGGTGTCGATCAGCAAAAATTAAGTTGGCTCTATTCGTATGACACAGACAGTGCCCTGCAATTTGATGGCGGTTTTACGACAATCAACCTCAATCAGGAAACAGCTGGTTACGTAGTCGGCACGAACGCCTATAGAAGCAGTGCCCTGCAGGACACCAATCCCAACCCAGAGGCCTTTCGGGATAGCACAAATACCAGGGTATGGACAACCATCAGTACCGAAACCAACGGCTGGGATATTGTATTGACGCCCTATTTCCGTGAAGTGAATATGAATTTTATTCAGCACTTTCTGCCAGGAACACCAGTTGAGGATACCGAGCACAGAAGTCTTGGCTTCCAGTTCGCCGCTTATCAGGAGCTCTCCAATGGCGCTACCTTTGCCTGGGGTATTGATGCCGAATCTACCGACGGCAAACTCAAGCAATTTCAGGCTAACCCAACCCAGGGCTCTGCGTTCCTGAGAAATACCATTCCCCAGGGTCTGCACTATAACTACGAAGTGGATGCGGAACAGGTAGCCGCTTTTGCCAGCTATGAGTTCAGTATGGGTGGCTGGGATGTCTCGCTGGGACTGCGCTATGAGGAAGTGGATTATGAATACGATAACCATGGCCTTGACGGACGCACCAAGCAAGACGGCGTTGCCTGTGGCTTCGGCGGTTGTCGATATAGCCGGCCGGCCGATCGTGATGATGACTTTGATGACTTCTCACCCAAGCTGGGTCTGAGTTATGCGCTGAATGATAACCACAACCTGCAGATCAGGGTACAGCGTGGCTTCCGTGCTCCCCAGGCTACCGAGTTATATCGATTGCAAAACCGCCAGACCGTCGCCGACCTGGATTCGGTGGAGCTGGATAGTTACGAGGTTGCCTTAACCGGTGCAGGAGCCAACTGGGACTACTCGGCCACGGTCTATTACATGGACAAGGATAATGGAATAATTACCAACAGCTCCAGGGAAAACCTGAACGGCAGTCACACTGAACACGAGGGAATCGAATTTGCGTTGGGTTACGATCTGGGCAACAACCTTACCTTCCGCGGTGTATTGAACCTGGCTGACCATACCTATGAAAAGTCCCAAATTTCGGGTGGCATCGACATAAAGGGTAATGACATAGACTCAGCACCGGATTTTTTCGGTAACTACCGCCTGCAATGGCGCCCCACCAGCGCGCTATTGACCGAACTGGAATGGGTCAACATGGATGAGTATTACACCAACCCGGAGAACACGGCCGATTACAATGGGCACGATATTTTTAACCTACGTACCCAGTATCAGGTAAGTGATACCTTCAGCATCTCTTTGAATATCCTGAACCTGACCGACGAGGATTATGCAGAGCGAGCTGACTGGACGACATTTACCGGAGACAGATATTTTCCGGGAGAACTCGCCCGCGCCTTCCTCTCTCTGAACTGGAAGATGCGCTAGTGTGAACGAGTCCATTATCCTACTGGAATAAGAAGAGTGCCGGCTGTCAGTCGGCACTTTTTTTTTGAATTGAATACTGCTTCCACTGTGCTTTACAGTCCTCAACAAAAACATGGAAACAAGAAAAAGTAAATTTAGCGATCCAATCCTGCAACGGTTAGTCGACTATCTGTGTGCTACGCAAACTGGTGATCGAAAAAGTATTAGCCACGCCGATAGTTCGATCAACGAACTCGTGCGCGAAGTTGCTGCGCCTCTGCGCAAAGCTGCGGTTCTGATTCCTGTTACCAGGTCAGGGCCCAATACAGCTAGCCAGATAGTTCTTACAGTGCGGTCGGAAAATTTAAAGAGCCATGCAGGACAGATCAGTCTGCCAGGTGGCACCCGGGAAGACCACGATAGCGATGATATTGAAACTGCACTACGGGAGAGTGAAGAAGAGATAGGTCTGAAACCTGAAGACGTGGAAGTTCTTGGTCAATTGGGAGAAATTGCAGTGCCGTCCGGTTTTTGTGTCACCCCCATCATTGGTCTGGTGGATTCTGGATTAAGCCTTACTCCCTGCCCGATTGAAGTAGCCGCCATTTTTCAAGTACCGCTGGAATTACTCCTCAATCCCGCTTCTTATTCAAGCTCAATGATGACCTTCAACCAGATTCCGCGAAAAATTCTGGAACTGACCTACGGTGAATACCGAATCTGGGGAGTCACAGCGGCAATTCTTTACCATCTGGCAAGGGAGGTGGAATCATTCAAACAGGACAGCTGCGAGCAAAAAGAGTAAACAGAGCTGACTGATTCGACTCACATAGACGGGTTCGAATCTTCTTTGGCGGTGCGTTGGTTGCCGTCTTCAGATTGCAAGCCACCGTGGCATACGCGGTTGCGTCCAGTCTGTTTGGCGAGATAGAGAAATCCATCAACTTTTTCTATGAACTCTTTCTCCATGTATTTGTCACCGGGGCTATAGACATCTACTCCAAAGCTGGCCTGCACACACAGCCTCACATCGCCCGCCTGAATTGGGGACTGCTCAATAATCAGGCGTAACCTGTTGGCGAATCTTACTCCGGCTTTCAGGGTAGTATTGGGCAGAATAAGTATGAATTCTTCACCACCATATCGGCAGGCAATATCGAGTTGTCGAATAGTTTTATTTATCAACCCGGCAATATGGCTCAGAACAATATTACCCGCTTCATGACCGTGTTTATCATTGATGGCTTTGAAATGATCCAGGTCCATAATGATCAGGCAACAGGGTTGCCCGGAACGTCGTGTACGTTCCATTTCCAGGCCAAGGGCTCGGTTGAAATAGCGAAAATTATAAAGCCCGGTGAGTTCATCGGTCCGCACGAGCGCAGACAACTGCTTTATTTCTGCCTGCAGCTTCTGCATTTCAGAAAGATTTGGGCAATTATCATCTCCAGCCGGACACGGTTCGCCTGCTTGATGTGTTAATGTTGATTCATCAGCCATAATATTGTGGATTTTATCTTCTATTTTTCCTACGGAAGTCCCTGAATACCTACCGATTTATACCTAACTACTCCCTCAATTACAAACTCAGCTCCGAACCTTAGCACAAAGGAAGAAAAGCAAAAACCAATTCTGTCCAAAAATGAGAACTGTTGAGCAGTTCAATTGCCGCCTGCCCAGGCTGGCAATTCTCCTAAAACCCCAAAAGTGAGATCTCCCAGAGTATATACAAAGATTGTCAACAGTAGCACAGAAAGTAAATCAAGCCAGATTCCAGCGACCACCATCTTCATTATCGGCACCCGGCCAGATCCGTACACAATCGCATTGGGTGGCGTAGAGACTGGTAGCATAAAAGCGCAGGATGCGGCCAGCGTAGTGGGAATCATGAGCAACAGCGGATGGGCTTCGATGGCCTGCGCCAAACTCCCCATGATTGGCAGCGAAAGCGAAATAGTTGCAGTATTGGAAGAAATCTCCGTTAGTGCAGTAATGAATCCTACCGTACTCATTACAATCACCAGTGGGCTGGCATCTCCCAATACGGCCTGTAACTGACCTGCGATGTAAGTCGATAATCCCGACGTACCAAAACCCTTTGCTATGGCCAGTCCGCCACCGAAAATAAGCAGGATACCCCAGGGTACCTTTTTCGCATCGTCCCAATCCATCAGTCGTCCGCCCAATTGCTTGCTGGCAGGTATAATAAACAACGTCAGCGCAACGGCGATCGAAACAGTGCCATCATCAATGTAGGTACTAACCGGTGCCGAGCCAAAAAACGCGATGAGGGCATCCAGATAGTAACTCCAGCCGTGCACCAGCGCGTCGGCACCAAATAGATTGGCGGTTCGGGTCATCCACAGGAATGCCGCCGATGCGAAGACAATCGCCACTCTTTTCTCTTCGATCGACATCGCACCCAGCTTATCGATCTCGCCGCGGATAAATTCCTGACCGCTAAAGGGAGTTGTAGCTGGTAGCGGAAAGATAAACCGGGTAAGTGCAATCCAGGCTATTACCAAATAGACCGCACTCATGGGCAAGGCGAACAGCATCCAGGTGGGGAAACTGATAACCGGAGCTTCCGGAAAAAGCTGCCCCAGTTGAGTGATAAGCACACCGTTTGGCGGCGTTCCTATAAGCGTCGCAAAACCACCGATGGAGGCAGAATAGGCAATTCCCAATAGTAAATTCAGCGAAAAGTTCTCCGCCTTCGAGTCGACTGTCCCCCCTTCAGCTACTATCTTCCGGTTGAGTTCCTCATACAGCAAGATCAGGGACAGGCCTATCGGCAACATCATCATGGCTGTCGCGGTATTAGACAGCCACATCGACAATCCACCGGTTGCCACCATGAATCCGAGAACCAGACGATGGGGCTGGCCACCGATAATTCTTAAAATGTGCAACGCAATGCGTTTGTGCAGATTCCACTTTTCCACTGCAATAGCAATGATAAAGCCGCCCATAAACAGCAATATAATCCAGCTCATATACTGGCTGGCTACACTGGGGAAGACGATATCGAAGTCGGCAGGAGTCAGACCATTACTGATGGATGCGGTAGAGAAGTCAATGTTATTCGCTGCCGAAATTTCCCTGCCTCGCATAATCCCCATAACGGGAAATAACACGATGGGTAGCAAGGCGGTAACCGGCAGTGGAATGGCTTCGGTTATCCACCAGATTGCCATGAGGAGGATGATGGCGGCCATTCGGGTAACCGCCGGATTGGCCGGATCCAGATCGACAAAAACCAGCATCAGAACGAACAGGGTCGGGCCAAGCCATAGCCCTATTTTACTTCGTAGCGGTAGCGTCTTGTCCTCAGTTTCGATATTGGCTGCGAGTTCCGTCATTTGTCATCCCTTTCTGTCATGTTGCTATCTATTTCCGCTACTTTGCCGGTCGAATTAAAATATCTCAGCCAGAAAATTACTCACAGATTGATACGCTCTTTTTTCTGCTACTGGATTATACACAATGCCAAAATCAGGATTGTTTGCCTTGGGATTAGTGAAGGCATGCAGGGTGCCTCCGTAGGCATGAACTTGCCAATCTGCCCCTGCCGCAGTCATCTCCTTCTCAAAATCCAACACTTGCTCAGGTGGTACCATGGGATCATCGTGACCATGTAAACACAGTACCCTGGCCGTGATGGCTTCGTTGGCCACGTCTCCCGGTGCGAATATGCCGTGTATGCTGATGACACCGGAAATGTCTGCGCCTGAGCGTGCCAATTCCAGCACGCACATGCCACCGAAACAGTAACCCATCGCTGCTACCCTGCTGCTGTCAACCTGGGGCAAGGCGCGTGCGGCGACCAGTGCTGCAGTGATACGTTGACGCAATACAGCGCGATCAGATGCCAATGGGTTCATCAGCGCGGCATTGCCGTCCGTGTCATTATCGGAACCGAATACGCCTTTACCGTACATATCAAGCGCAAATCCGACATAGCCCAACTCAGCTATACGTTCTGCCGCATCGCAGGCCAACTGGCGTCTACCGCTCCAGTCATGCGCCACAAGAACCACCGGGCATGGCTCCGCAGATTCGTTATAGGCCAGGTAAGCTTCCAGCACGGTGTCGCCATCGTTGTAGTCAACTTTTTCAATGTTCATTAGCTATTCCCGTTGTTATTCTGTCTGCTTTATTTTAATTCCGGCTTTAGTGGGACATCTGACGCTTTCTTCCGGGCTATCTCCTCCAAAGTACTCTCCAGTGCAAGAAATCGTTCTGCCGTTGCTGGATGGGTAGAGGTGTGACCAGAGGCAATGTTGGCAGGACTCTCTACCGCCATGCGGCGCCAGAAATAGGTAGCACCATCGAGGTCCATTCCGGAATTGGCCAATACGTACATCCCCACATAATCGGCTTCTGCTTCAAAATCCTGGGAATAAGCCTGCCCGGTTAGCTCGCCGAAGTAACCATTGGTATCCCAGCCCTGCGTACGTGCCGCGATATCAACGACCGAACCCAACCAGTAATTTTGCTGGCGCTTGTCAATATGATCCATGATGTTATGGGCCAACTCATGGGCCATCACCAGGGCCAGTTCCTTGTCATTGTCTGTAAAGCGCAGCATGCGGCGGGTAATGAATACGCTGGACCCATCGGCATAGGCATTAAGCTCATCGGTCAGCACCAGATGTATGGCGTAATCACAAATTGCTATTGGCTCGATGGTAAATTCCAGTGCTTCTTCACCGCGCTGCACGCCCAGTATTACGGATGAAGAATTGCCGAGTTCCTCTTCCAGTAGATTACGAAACACAGTGCCGGCATTGGACCCGGTAATAAGCGGATTACTATTTACTGAGGTGATGATATCTTTATTTCTCACCCCGGCAGTGGCGGCGGGCCCATCGCTAACTACACCGATAACGGTAACAGATGCACCGATGGACAACTCCCGAGCCGAGCGCTGAAAATCTTCTTCAAATTCAAATCCGGTAGCTACGGCCATACCGATACTGTTAATGACATTGGAACCGCAGAGTTCAGTTGCACCTTGCAAGATAGGAAAACTCACATCCTGAATTCTGCTTTCATCCGCCAGCGTCTGCTCAAGCGCAATAGTGCGCTGAATAAACCTTTCTTCCAACACCGCCCGGGAATCAACTTCTGCGCGTGGGGTAACCGTCGATGCACATCCGATTAACAAGAGCAGAGCAATTGCAAGCAATCGTTTAAACAAAGAGAGCAACTCCATGTGCTGAATTTACAGCAATTCCAATACGGCTTCGGCATCACTGACTGTAATTTCACCTGGTGATTCTTCAATACCCAGTTGAGTCACCGTGCCATCCTCGACGATCATGCTGAAACGCAGGGCCCTGTGTCCCATACCAAAACCACTGGCATCGAGTTCGAGACCAAGGGCGCTGGTGTACTCGCCATTCCCGTCGGCCAGCAGCAGGATTTCCTCGGCATTTTGTGCCTTACCCCAGGCTCCCATAACGAAGGCGTCGTTCACCGACATACAGGCAATTGTGTCCACACCCTTGGCCTTGATGGCATCAGCATTTACCACATAACCTGGCAAATGGGTCAGTGAACAGCCCGGCGTGAATGCCCCGGGGACCGCAAAGAAAACCACCTTCTTACCTGCGAATACCTCATCGGTACTCATGTCAGTGGGGCCGTCTGCGGTCATCACCTTGAAATTTCCGGCCGGTATTGTGTCTCCTACCTGTATCGTCATGCTAGATTCTCCTGAATCTGTCAGTTCGTAAAAGTTCTTCAATATAGCAAAATTCAGCGGCACATACTAAGGCACCTCTGATTAATGGCATAAGGCAACACGGAGCGCCCCATGCTATTGGGTGAAATATGGGTTAGCATTCCAGCAGTTCACTTGGAGAGTGCAACATGGACACTATTTTTTTCTGGGCCTCCAAGCTGGTATGGCTGTTGATTTCACCCGGTAGTGTGATCGTTTTGCTGGGGCTGTTTGCCTGGCTCAGCCTGATGCTAGGCTGGCAGCGCCTGTCACGCAATCTGTTCATTGTGCGCGCTGCTATTGATGGTAATCGGTTTCCTGCCCCTGGGCGACTGGCTCATCTCACCATTGGAAAGTCGCTTCACACACAACCCGGCTCTGCCAGAACAGGTCGATGGCATTATCGTGCTGGGCGGCGCTCTCGCGCCGAAACTGTCAGCCACCTGGGATCAGCCTGAACTGGGCGGGGGTGCCGACCGACTCACAACATTCCTGGCCCTGGCCCGGCAATATCCGCAAGCAGAGCTGGTATTCACCGGTGGCAGCGGCAGCCTCACAGATCAGGAGTTTAAGGAGGCGGTTGCCGTGGAAGGTTTGTTTAATCAACTGGGCCTGAAGGACCGTGGGGTAATTTACGAGAGCGAGTCTCGCAATACATTCGAAAATGCAGTCTACACCAAGGAATTGATGCAGCCCGGTGACGGAGAAAACTGGGTATTGATTACCTCAGCTTTTCATATGCCCCGTTCCATCGGTATATTCTGTGGCCTGGACTGGCCGGTATTTCCCTACCCGGTAGACCACCAGGCCGACAAGGATGATTTATGGCGAGTGGAGCTGGGCTTTGGCGGGCATCTGGGTATGCTGGATCTAAGCATCAAGGAATGGGTAGGATTATTTGCCTACCGAATTACCGGGCGAACCAGCCAGCTACTGGCAGGGGAGACTACTTACTGTGGGGCTGAATCGAGTTAGAAAATGTCCCGTAGTCGATTGCCCAGCTCTTCCACGGTGTTTTCTACCGTATCGCCAATCTTCTCTACGCCCTCCTCCAGTTTTTCCCCAACATTCTCGGTAAGTTCACCAATATCCGGGATATTCTACTGTCAGTATCGAGGTACTCAAGGCAGTCAGCACTCTTCTGCTCGCTTCGGCAATGGAAACAGAATCGCCGGCCTGGCCGATGTTTTGCAGATGGACATCAGGCAAAGCGTATTGGCGCAGAGATGGCTGCGGCAACCAGCGTGACCTGCGGGTCCAGCATCTGAAAATCCTTCACTATAACTTCGGTGCCTGGGCCTGACTCCTGCGTCTCGGCAGCCGTAGTGCTGGATGTGGAACCGGTATCGGATAAATTACTCAGTAATGCTCTTATATTGTCAGTCGTAATCCGGTTCTCGTAAGTCACTTGTGGGTTGGTAACGACAACGCTGTTGACCAGAATTACCTCAGAAAACACCGTGCTCAAATCCAGATCTATCGCCAGAGCACCAAGCTCGATCGCATAATCTGAGTTAAAACCTTCTGGGTTTTGAATCTTCAGACCGTTTATGCTCCCGGTCCCATTGAGGGGTGAGATGGAAACCGATGCAACAGTAACCTCGGTCCCTAACACTTGTGATCCGGCAATTTCGATACCATTCTTCACCAGGGAATCGAAATAGTAAAAACCACCGCCCACAGCGAGGAGTAGTAGCAGTGAAATGGTGATAAGTGTTTTTTTAATCATGCTGATACCTCAGTTCAATCAGTTTTCTGCCCCTCTGGTGTCACTCCGGCTAATCCGGTACCTACAATTTGTCCGATCCAATCCAGATGACTGGAGATACGTTCATAAACCGCTACTGCACCGTATTTACCCTGAGTCTCCTCGCTAAAGCCAGCAGTCACCAACTCGCCCACCGCGACCCCGGCCAGAAACTGACCAGATGCGGTCTCAATCAGAGCTGGCCCACCACTGTCACCGAGACCGGGTACCCCTTCCAGATCCAGAGCCTGGTTCGCTGACAGGCGTGGATCTTCGAACTCAAACTGTAGCATACCCTCTGCCCTGGTAATGCGGTTCTGCGCCAGTCGTAATTTGCCATCGTCGTACTCGCGACCGGTTGTTCCCAGGCCATAAAATCCCCAGCCCAGTATGCTTACGGTTTTACCCAGCTCATCGTCACTCAAATGCAGAGGGATGGGTCTTGGGAAAGGAACGGGCTCACTGAAATGCAGCAGGGCCAGATCCACATCGTTGACAGAATCTTCGCCGTATTCCGGATGCACCACCATACGGTCGATTATCTGCGCTCTGCCGGCAAGAGTAACAGCGAACCGGCTTTCATCCTGCAAACTTCTGGCAAGCGAAGTCTCCTGCCCACAATGGGCTGCGGTAATAGCCCAACTTTCATGAATGAGGGTAGCGACGCAGACCTTACGACTTCCCTGTTCCTCCAGATAAAAAACTGCCGGATACAGACTGGCATCAATCACGTATCTTGAAATCCCATTATCGTGACGCGTAATGATGGCGTGAGAATTCAATGTCACCGATATAACCAGCAACAGCAGCGCCAATCGACAGGGGAATCTATCCTTCATTATTGCGCTCCCTTACACGCCTGAGTCGCCTCAGGTTTGGTTTGTACGCTGGCTTACGCGCCATCTTAAACAATGTAATCATACGCAGCACTAACACCACAATTGCCAGCACCACAAAAACCATGATGCTGACTGCCAGCCACTGTTCAGGGCTCCAATTCAAAGTACTAATCCAGTCTGCTAACACAATGTCCTGTTCTGGAACTCAAGCTTAGTTTCCATTTGCAAGATCTGCCACCCATTGCTCAATAGTATGAATGCGTTCCCACGGATCATCAAGTTCCAGCAATTGCTGTTTCTTATCCACCGCGATGGGTATCAAATCGCTCAGGCGCCAGCCCAGCTCCCACAAATTATTATAATCAATATCCAGATGCATTTTTTCGACCAGGGGGTGCTGTTCAAGATTATGCAGGAGATCTGTCAGCGGCTGAAATTGCTCGTTCAGCTCTATTTTATCTTTGCCAAAGTTATCAACCGGGCTATAGGTCACATTGGCCATAAGCAGACCACTATCCACCTGCCAGCAGTCTTTAACTATGATTTTTTGCGTCCCTTCAACGGTAATGCCTAATAAGCCATTGCCAAGCTGATCCCAGTCGATGATGTGTACAAAGGTGCCGATTCGATATACGGTTTGTTTGGCACCAGGCCTGATTGCCTCTTCACCCTCCTTTAACAGACAGATTCCAAATCCTGTATGCAACCGCAGGGATTCCTTGACCAGATCAATATAACGCTGTTCAAAAATTTGCAATTCCAGATGCCCGCCAGGAAACATGACGGATTTCAGCGGGAAAAGAGCAATTTCTTGTACATCATTCATAAGCAGTTTTAATTGCTCCCGAGTTCATTCAACAGCTTGCTATGTATTCCGCCGAAACCACCGTTACTCATGATGACAATATGATCCCCCGCCCTGCTATTTACTTTTAGATAATCCACTATGCCATCGACCTCGTTAAAAATTTCACCTGGCACCTTGCTGTCTGCAACCACTCGGTCAAGATCCAGACCGGTCTCGTCCGGTTTGAACCACAGTGTCATATCTGCAACCGTACAGGACTCTGCCAGTTGGCTTTGATGCACTCCCATCTTCATCGTGTTGGAGCGCGGCTCAATAACGGCGATCAACCGGCTTGGGGCTGAGTTATTGCCCAGTTTCGCCTGCATGCCTTCAAGGGTCGCCGCTATGGCAGTCGGGTGATGGGCAAAATCATCATAGACTGTTACACCGCCGACTTCACCACGTAGTTCCAGTCGCCGTTTTACGCCCTGGAACTCTTCCAGCGCAGAACAGGCCGTGGCAAGCTCAACACCGGCATGGTGGGCCGCGGCGATGGCAGCCAGCCCATTGCTCACATTGTGCCTGCCCGTTTGTTCCCAGCGCACTGTACCGCGACTTATCATGTTGCCCATCGTCGCGTCACCGTACCGGGCCACTTCAAATTCACCGCCGTCAGGGCTGAGCAGAGTTCCATTCCAGAAAGTGCCGCCATCGGCTACTATTTGCTTACACCGCTCCTCGGCTATGCCAATGCCGAATTGTTGGCGCGGAGTCCAGCAACCACCATGCAACACTTCCTCGATATGAGCGTCTCCGATAGGCGAAAGAATCAGCCCGTTACCCGGAATCGTTCTTACCAGATGATGAAACTGGCGCTGAATATCTTCCAGACTGGCAAAAATATCCGCGTGATCAAATTCCAGATTATTGAGAATAGTAGTGCGCGGCGCATAGTGAACAAATTTAGAACGCTTATCGAAAAAAGCGCTGTCATATTCATCCGCTTCGACAACGAAAAACGCCGAATCACCCTTATCTGCAGAACATTGAAAATTATTGGTGACGCCCCCGATGAGATAGCCGGGCTTCATGCCGGCGTATTCCAGTATCCAGGTCAGCATCGCACTGGTCGTGGTTTTACCATGGGTTCCGGCCACGCCTAGCACCCATTTATCCTTGAGAATCCACCGCGCCAGCCACTGGGGTCCTGAGTAGTAATCGATGCCACTGTTAAGTACATACTCGACCGCCGGATTGCCCCGGGAAAGTGTGTTCCCGATTACTACCAGATCAGGATGAGGCTTGAGGTGAGCGGCATGATAACCCTCGTCGAGGACGATTCCCTGCTCCTGAAGTTGCGTGCTCATTGGCGGGTAAACATTCGCATCGCTGCCGCTTACTGTGTGGCCCAACTGCCTGGCCAGCACCGCCAGGCTGCCCATGAAGCTGCCACAAATGCCGAGAATGTGAATATGCATATCACGGTCCGTCTATTCTTCAAAATGCAGCGGGCAGGCACCCACTTGTCATCTAGCTGGCGCCCATCCATAAATAGCGCGTACTGCGAGCGTGTTTATAGCATAAAATTTCATCAGGATTAGAGTTTTCAGGACACGATAGTGCTGATCCCCCTGACTATTTATTGATTTGCATTCAATCTTGATCCAGGGTTTGCGGAAAAATTGACCCGGTCATACTGAGTAATTTCAGGGCATAGCGGCATTGTTACAGGGTCAATATTCAATGCAACTATGCAGAGCTGGTGGGGTAATTCTCAGTGCAAATCAACAAACAGGTTAAGCAAAACCGTGATTCACGTGCTAACGACTCATAACAAACAAATCAAAAGCGTTAGGAACCTAACCCGCTTTTGAACACACCTCAATCTACCAAAGAAGAGGTGTGAAATGGCAAGACGAAAGCATTACATTTATTACGATGATAATTTTAAGGCGACGGCAGTATCGCTATCAGAGATATCCGGTGTTTTAACAAAACACGTAGCAGAGGCTCTGAATATTCATGAAGTTATGCTCTATCGCTGGCGCATGGAAATGCGACGAGGAGAGA
>Ga0187827_10000655_pt1 | contig 53779 bp, 46 predicted proteins | sample ETNtaG_39_FD_167969 | JGI IMG/M metagenome (GOLD analysis project Ga0187827, IMG submission 167969) | Marine microbial and viral communities from oxygen minimum zone, Eastern Pacific Ocean - ETNP2014_SV_150_PacBio MetaG (Illumina Assembly) | ecosystem: Environmental > Aquatic > Marine > Hypoxic...
TTTTTTGGGAATTGCCGTGACTTTCCTATATTTGGAGTAATTTCCTGATAGGGTGCGCTTTCTGCCCCCACATGTGAGAAAATCAAGGTAGTTCCCAGAGAGCCCCTGTCTATGTTATACTGCCAGATAATCGTCCGACAACTATCATGTTTATTATACAGGAGTCTAGCGCCGCACACAAGAACTCTCATGATTTCAACCCGTTGATGCTCTCCAACAGTCAAATCCTCGATTTTCGCGCTCGGATCACAATCGAACCCGAACTCTTCCATCAATGGTTTGATCCTGAGAGAGAGTTTTTCCTTTGAGAAATTTCTCGGTGTATGATCCCAGCCAAGATGGATATTCTCGACCACGCCGAGAATGTCGACCAGGCGGAAATGCTGGAACAAGGCTGCGCGCCAATCCCTAGGAAAGATTATTTTGCGGTTACTGTGCTTTCTGGTATAATGAACGCTCGAAAGCAGCCCACTTGCTCAAGGAATCCTGTCTTCCGTGTGGGCGTCTGTGGTTTCATGCATGCATTCGGGCACTTGTCCGACTGGGAAAAGGAACTACCCAACTGTAACTTAAATTAGAACCGATGCAATCTTGTTGTATAGAGTGCTGCCTGCCATGGCAGCATGGAACCAGTTTCACCAATTTATGTAAGGAGGAAAACACATGAATTCTCACAAGAAGTTCTCTGTAATATTCGGCCTGCTTTTGGTCACCGGTCTGGTGTTGGCTGCATGCCAGCCACAGGTGGTAGAGGTGGTGAAGGAAATGCCGGTCGAGGTGACCCGCATCGTGGAAGCACCCGCCAAGGAACTTGTTCCTATACCTGTGGTCATCGCTATGAGTGGAGGCGGCGCCTGGCCTCAGACCCTCATTGCCAAGGAAAAGGGGTTTTTCGAACTAGTGGGCCTAGAACCCGAATATGTTAGATTTCAATATGGCCGTGCCGCCCAGGATGCGGCGCTGGCTGGCGATGCCCAGTTTGCTGAAGTTGCTATTGGACCGGTTACTTCGGCAGCCATGCAGGATCAACCGACTTGCGTCATTGCCGAGAACTCCAGTTATGCAAACTGGCTGGTTACAGCGCGCACCAGTGCCGGGATTACCGAACCGGCTGATCTGGCGGGGAAAACCGTCGCCACCGCCATCGGCACCGAGGCGCACTTTTTCCTTTACTCTTTCCTGACCCATTATGGAATGACATTTGACGACGTCAACGTTATCCATGTGGCTCCCCCAGACATGGTGTTGGCGCTTGAGCGCGGTGAAGTCGATGCTTTTGTGATCTGGGAACCCGGTCCTACTGTCGCGAAGAATCAGATGGATGATGTTATCTGGCTTGAGCAGCCGGAAGGTGACAACTTCCACAATAATCGCCTGGTGACCGTATCGAACAAGGCTTACGTCGAGGAAAATCCGGAAGCGGTCCGGCGTTATCTGGAGGCGCTTCACATGGCGGACGAGTACGGGCAGGATGAGGCGAACTTGGATGAGATCATCACCTGGATTGCCGCCGATGTTTATGCTGATGATAGGGAACTAACTCAATCAAACTGGGATCTATATCGCTATGGAGTGCGGCTTGAATCAACCCTGGTAGATGAGATGGAACAGCGGGCCCAATTCAGTATCACAACGGATGCTGTTCCCGAAGGAACAAAGTTGCCCGACTTCACGGACTACATCTGCTCGGGTCCATTGAGGGGGGTAGTTCCATCCGATGTAGACCTCGAGGATGCAAAGCGGGCCTCTGAAGAAGCGGCTGAAGTGTTCACTCTCGGTATAGTCACGGTCGGACCGTGGGATGATAATGGATGGAGCCAACTGCACAATGAGGCCGGTGTCAAACTCTCCGAATACTTTGGGGATAGGCTCGAGTACATCGGCGTTGAAAACGTCCCCTTCGGAGAAGAAACCACCCAAACTGAGGAACTCTTGATCTCTCAGGGCGCTGACATGATCATCGATGGCGTCTCCGCGGCTCCATTCACTGATCCGGTCATTGAAGCACATCCTGAGGTGAAGTTCATATCCGTGGTTGGGTCCTTCCTGGATCCACCTCCTGAGAACTATACGTTTTACAACTGGCACGTAGGATCGTACATGTATCTGTTGGGAGCTGCCGCCGGCATGCTCACCGAAACCAACCATATCGGTTATGTCGCCCCATTTGACTTTCCAATCATACGCGCCCAGATGGTCGGCTACCACATGGGAGCACGCTCGGTCAATCCGGATGTCACCACCCACGTGGTGACGGTAAATTCCTGGTTTGACCCCGCTGGAGCACGCCAGGCAACCGAAACGCTGGTCAGTGCGGGCATCGACGTGATCGGCGGCGATATGGACGAGCCCACCAAGGTTACCGTGGCAGAAGAACTAGGTGTGTGGGGCATCGGAGCCTACTCGAATGCGCAGAAGAATTATGGCCCCGAAACTTACGTGAATACCTACACCTATGATTTCTTCGAAATGTGGCTTCCCATTATCGAACCCCTCATCGAAAGTGGTGAATGGCTCGGCTATGGCGATCTCGCTTTCTACGAGCTGGGCGAAGGCATCGACATCGGCGAATGGGGCGATAACGTACCCCAGGACGTCATCGACTATGTCGATGACCTGCACGATCGGATGGTGAGTGGGGATTTCAACCCCTTCGTCGGTCCGATTGTCGACGTGAACGGTGTTGAAGTGTTGGCCGATGGCGAAACCTTTGCACCCTTGGATTGGTCACTCGGGTTGGACTTTGTTTTAGAAGGCATGGAGGGCATCGAGTAAGATCTACTAGCCCGTACCCTGTGTAGTGTAGTGTAGTGTAATGTAATGGGTATCCTGGGCCGCCCTGCCCCCATGGGGGCAGGGCGGCCCTTCTGCAATCGGGTCATGCAGGATATCCTTCGACCTTTCTTACTCCTTGCAAGGCTGATCGTTGATCATTGGTTGGGAGCGCAACTGTGAGCGGTATCACAAGCGATAAACCACCCCTTTTGGAAATGCAGGGCATCTGGAAGAGTTTCCCCGGCGTGATCGCCAACAGATCTGTCGATCTTAGTCTGTGCGCCGGAGAAGTCCAGGCGCTGCTGGGTGAAAATGGCGCAGGGAAGACAACATTGATGAACATCCTATCCGGCCTCTATCGGGCGGATAAAGGTGAAATCTTCATTGATGGCAACCCAGTAAATATCCGCAATCCGCAGGATGCCTTCCTTCATGGGATAGGAATGGTGCATCAACATTTCCGCCTGGTGGACAATCTCAGTGTTGCCGAGAATATCCATCTTGGCTGGGATCAGACACCGAGGATTCTTTCAAAGGAAAAGCTCTCCCTCAGAATCAAATCATTGATGGAAGAGTTCGGACTCGATTGTGATCCAAACGCCAAGATCGAGAATCTATCGGTTGGAGAACAGCAACGCGTTGAAATCATGAAAGTTCTTGCACGAGGCGCCAGGATCCTGATCCTTGATGAACCAACCTCGGTTCTAACCCCACAAGAGGCTGCGGAATTATTCATCGCGCTGCGCAAAATGACGGAGGATGGTCGGAGCGTCATTTTCATCAGTCATAAATTGGATGAAGTCCTGGAAGTATCGGATCGAATCACAGTTCTTCGCCGTGGCAAATACCTTGGATGCCTACCCAAAGAGATCTGTGACGCGCGCGCGCTGGCCAGGTTGATGGTCGGCGCGCACGTGGGGGAGCAGAAATACCAGGTAAAACGGTCATTAGGAAACCCGGTTCTTGAATTGCAGGCCGTCACGGCCCTCGACGACCGCGGCCTGACCGCACTCGAAGATGTCGACCTGATGATCAGGGAAGGTGAACTGCTCGGCATCGCAGGGGTATCCGGGAATGGACAGCTTGAGCTGACCGAAGTGATCACCGGGCTGCGGCGGATTCAGAAGGGGAAGATCCTGATCCGTGAAGAAGATTGGACCGGGAAATCAGCGGCCAAGCTGGCTGCGGCCGGCGTCGGACACATACCCGAAGACCGAACGAAAATGGGGCTGATGCCCAATCTGCCCGTACTGCATAACGCCATTCTGCGTGAGTATCGCAACCCTCCCATTCGCAAAGGCCTATTGCTGAATAAGAAGCCCGCAGCGGGGCTTGCTGCACGCCTGGTCGAGGAGGGCGATGTGCGCGTTCCCAATATTGGCACGATGGTTCGGGTCCTCTCAGGTGGAAATCAACAAAAGTTGCTCACACAACGTGAGATCGACATCGCCTCGCGCGTGTTGGTCGCCATGCATCCGACACGCGGGTTGGATATCGCCGCGACGGAGGCCGTGCGGCGGGCGCTTATCGAGCACCGCAATAATGGCGTCGCGGTGCTCCTGATCTCGGAAGATCTGGATGAGATCATGACCACCGCAGATCGAATCGCGGTGATATACGAGGGACAAATCACGGATTCGATCGATGCGATTGGGGCAAACCGAGATGAGATTGGAATGCTGATGGGTGGCAGCAAGACCGCCATGAGAAATCGCGATGATTGAAAAAGTATTCAATTTGGTATCTCCCAGATGGAAATTACAGCGCAGGGGCGATTACTCACAGCTTCGAGGCTATGGCTTCAAGATCTTGGCCGTGGTTCTCGCCTTGCTTATCGCCGCCTGGGCTCTCGAAACCACCGGTGAATCCTCGCTGGAATTAGCCAAAATGTTGCTCGACACATCTCTCAAATCGGAGTATGGTCGGAAACAGCTTTTTCAACTGGCAACTCCCCTTATTTTCAACGGCGCCGCAATGCTGCTCGCCCTCCGCATGCAGCTCTTTAACGTCGGACTTGAGGGGCAGCTGTACATGGGCGCCTTTGCTGCCGTTGCGGTGGGTCTAAACGTCAGCGGCCCGCCCTCACTGGTTCTCCTGCTGATGTTCCTGGCAGGCATGACCGGTGGTGCACTGTACGCACTGATACCCGCGTTGATGCGCGTCAAAGCCGGGGTGAGTGAAATCCTCACAACGCTGCTGCTCAACCCGCTCGCAATTCAGATTGCCGCCTATATTGGCATGGATGTCTGGAGAGATGACAGCGCCCTCGCAGGGTCTTCCAACGCCACACAAGCTGTTCCGTTTAATTTTCCTAGCAATTTTGGCGAGGTGAATTTCGGTTTCATCCTTGCGGTAATCTTTGTGATCGGAATCTGGCTCGTTTCCACCAAAACCACCTGGGGGTATGAAGTGACCGCCGGTGGCTCCAACATCGGAGCGGCGAAATACAGCGGCATGCCGGTGATCAGGAACATGCTGATAGTAATGCTTCTTTCGGGTGCCTTGGCTGGGATTTCCGGCATGGTTCAGCTTACCGAGGTCACACATCGTTTCTCCAACAGGCTTTCTAATAACCTTGGATGGATGGGAGTCAATGTCGCTGTCCTTACTGGGACTGATTCGCTCGCCCTTGTGCCCTGGGGCCTCTTTCTGGCGTTGATTCTCTTTTCGGGGACTATTCTCAAAACACGCGGGATTATGGATGAGGTGGTGATCGCAGTCACGGGCCTGATCCTTTTGTTGACTTCGGTGGGTGAGGTGCTTGCCAATTACCGTTTGGTCAACATCGCTAAACTGGAAGAGGAATCCGTTCAGAATATGCTTCGCAGTGAAGTTTGAGGCGGTGGTTTTTCTGGGAATCGTCAAGCACTGGTTTGAATCAGTCCGCAGGATGTGACATTGCTCGGGATTGTTTGAGAGATCTTGCCAAAGGGGAATTGTGATGGAATCTGTCATCACCGGTGTATTATGGAGCGTGCTCACCGTTGGTGCAATTATAGTTTTCGCCGGCATCGGTGAAATCATGGCCGAACGCACCGGCGTGCTCAACATCGGTATCGAAGGCATTATGGCGATGGGTGGCGCGGCTGGTGTGCTGGCGGTAAACGCCTACTTTCCGAACGTTTGGTTCGGCCTACTTGGTGGAGCACTGATTGGGGGTATCTTGGGCGCGCTGTTCGCTCTGGCTGCCGTTACGTTAAAAGCCAACCAGCTTCTGGTGGGATTGGCTTTCTCCTTCATAGGGAATGGACTCGCTGAGGTGATCGCCGAACCAGTTGCAAATGATCCAACTTTAGCTCAATTTCAAGCCATCCGCATTCCAATGCTCGCCGATATTCCCCTCCTTGGTGAGGCTCTGTTCAATCATAATGTGCTTGTCTACATCGCCTATTTTGTGTTACCGGTTGCCGCATATTTGCTCCTTTTTAAAACACGACATGGCCTCGCTATTCGCGCGGTGGGCCAGGATCCTGCCGCGGCCGATGCGTCAGGCATCAGTGTCCACAATATGCGTTTTCTTTACACCACATTTGCGGGGATGATGTTTGGCATTGCTGGCGCTTACCTGACGCTCGCACTCACACGAAGTTGGATACATGGCGTTATCGCCGGCAGGGGTTGGATCGTTCTCACCCTGGTCTTCTTCTCGCGACTGAGCCCGACTTTTCTCGTTTTTGGCTCATTACTCTTTGGGGGAGCGACCTCGTTGGCCTTCTTTGTACAAGTTCAGGGTGTGGGAATCAACTCATACATCCTGGGTATGCTCCCCTATATCATCACTTTACTGCTCATTCTGCTTACGAATCTCAACAGGAGGCGCAGTCATCCAGTAGAGGTAGGTTTGAATCCTGCTTCCCTCGCACAGCCTTATCACAGGGAGTAATGGACAAAAGCAAATTCCCCAGTGATACTTGGGGGATTACAAAGACTGAGGTAGGGCAATCGGAAGATTGGGTAGCAATTGCGGCCTTTGGTAGAGCAAAAGAGAAGTGGTTTAGAGAGTTTCTAGAATTGCAGGGTAGTTCTCGTCAGTTGTGCCAACCAACATGATAAGGGGCCCGCTGGTGATTTGATCTTTTCCATCCTAAACCAGACATCCCATTCGGAAGATGAAACATCTCGGAGCAGAGATGTAACCAACAAGTTGCTATTGACTCACCCTGCAAATCAAGAACAATCATTGTAAATACATGGCTTTCATAAATTCATTTCTGAAATCATCGTAAGTGCTCAACTCAATATAATCAACTTTTTTGATCACATCACTGATCAAATTCCTGTGCTTAGCGGATACCAGAGCCTGTACAGCACCCATCCCGGCAGCATTGCCGATCTGGTGGAAACGCCCCACGGGGATATTGGGAAACATGCCCACTTTGATCGCATTAGGCACATCGATATAAGTGCCAAAGGCACCGGCAATAAGGACTTCATCAATGTCTTTCGTAGCGATACTGGCTTTGGTCAAAAGTATCTCCAACCCGGCTCTGATGGCAGCTTTTGCCAATTGAATTTCATTAATATCTTTGCGAGAAACAGTGACATCACGGGCATGACCTGTTGACGTGGCCGGTACCATCAGGAACTCTAACATACCATCCATCCTCTCGCGGATATTAGGCTGACCTTCGATTAAGGCACCTTTCTCGTCAATCAGATCGGCAGCTTTCATTTCGGCGACAATATCCAGAATCCCCGAACCACAAATGCCAACAGGACGTTCGTCATCGATGGTGACGAAATTAATTTCCCCATCGATGATCTGAAAGCGCTCTATCGCCCCGGGAGCAGCACGCATACCATCAGTGATATGCGCTCCTTCGAAGGCAGGTCCCGAAGCACACGAACAACTCAGCAAGCTCCCTTTTGATACCAGTGATATCTCAGTATTTGTGCCAATATCAATCGCCATCACAGTTTTATCGGTCTTCCACAATTCTGTAGAGAGAATTACAGCAGAATGATCGGCGCCCACATAGCCAGCGATGTTTGGGAGCAAATGGATGTATGACCCAGGTGCCAGATCAACCCCAGCCTCACTTGCTCGAAGATCAATTGCCTGACTTATTGCAGGAACATAGGGTGCATAGGCCAACTGTTCGACCGGCAAACCTACAAAAAGATGATGGATGGCTGTGTTCCCGACGATCACAACATCCACAATTTGCCCAGTGGCAATGCCCCTTCGCACGCAAACTTCGCGGATCTTACCATTGAGTGTTTCAACGAGCGTATTTTGCAGGGTCTGCCGACCATCCTGATTGTTCATTGCATATGCCATCCGGCTAATCACATCCTCACCATAAGCAATTTGAGGATTCATTTCACCAGTTTTTTCAACAATTTCGCCCACCAACAAATCTACTAAATAGATGGCCAATTTGGTGGTGCCAATATCAACTGCAATTCCATAAAATGATTCGCCCTTAGGTAAAATAGCAATCACTTCACTGTTACGCAATATCGCACGTACAGACCAATTATGCGACCGAAGTTCCTCGGAAAGATCCTTCAATATTGGCAGTTCTAGCCTCACGTCGGCATAGCCGTTTTCTGCCAATGTATCTATGAGACGTTCTGCGTCGGCACGCAAATCATTTGTGCTGGGAGGGTGAATCTCCAGGTCAGCATACTGAACGCTAGGCGCTAAATCAATTTGGAATTCTTTGCCCTCCACCTGCAAACGCTGTGGTGTGGAAAGTGATTCCGGGGGGATATCTATACGAATATCAGTTTGTGGGATAGTCTGACAGGCTAAACGATAACCATTAGCCAATGCATCTTCATCCAGAAAATCTATTTCATTTTGGGTCGGCGAATTAACTTCACCACTGATAACTCTTATTCGGCAGCTTTGGCACCAGCCATCGCCACCGCAGAGCGATACTAAGCCTATTGCAGCTTCTTGAGCGGCTTCCAGTAAGGTAGGGCCTGCCTCAATATCAATACGGCGCCCTGTGGGCTGCATATCGACAACAATATTTTCAGGCGTTGGCTGGGTCATAATGATAGTGACATAGTCTGGGTCATCCTTTGATTTTAGATATCCCAACTTAGGCAACAGATGGGTCGTAATGAGCTCAAAGACGGCATGTTTCTTTCATTTATGCATCCACGCGCAAGAATCGCAAGTTTTACCACTCGTTTGCATGGACGGGCCAAAGCCCAATACCATGCTCAGAGATTTGCGGGGTTTCATCAGACCGTGTGCGCTGAGCTTCACATTTATTTTTTCGGTTTCCAGGATAGCGAAGATTTCAGGCTGCCCTACATTAACCGGCCATCCTAGCATTCCAGGACTGATGGGAATCGAAGATTGCAACCCTAAGCCATCTGCTCGGTCTTCGAAGTTTCGGCAAACTGCATTGGCCAGGGTTTCAACGGCGGCCGAACCAACGCCATCGAGGGCCAAACTGTATACGAGGTTATCGTTGGATGTTTCCGATGCACAGGCTTCCAGCTCTTCCCCTACGGTACAAAGAATCACCACTATGCGCTCTGCAATCCCAAGGTGCTGTGCCACCAATTGGCCAGACAGCGTTGCACCATTCTCTAATACCAGGCGTTCATGGCGCAAAACGGAAACATCTAATTCGCGGAAGATGGTTTGCGGTTCAAGAAGCACGCGCCCTTCTTCAAGGGCACGCTCAGCAGTTTCGACCAAACGAGGGCTGCGTCCCCGCAAAGTTTGCGGATCTGCCCCTTGCGCACGCAAGACCACATCGACATCAAAATCTAAATTCGGCGCTTTCCAAATCGGCATCTTTATGCAGACTCTTTAGGCTGACGCCCTCGCCAATAGCGAAGGTAACGGGTGCCATAAGTATCACGCCCCATCAACAAATCATTAGCCCGGATGGTAATGGCAAGCTTGATAGGATCGGTGATGGCACAGGTGGCCCCTTCACCCATAGCCAGAGACAAGAAGGCCTGATTGATAATGTGCCGGTCGGGTAGACCAAAGGACACGTTGCTGGCACCTAGATTGATATTTACCCCAAACTCCTTGTGCAGAAATCGCACGGTTTGCAGCGTGACAAAGGCAGCATTGCTGTCAGCACCCACAGTGAGCACCAGAGGGTCAATGACAATATCCTCAATAGCTGTTCCAAGCTTAGCAGCCCGCTCAATGATCTTCTCGGCAATCGAAACTCGAGTTGCGGCATCATTAGGTATGCCATCATTATCCATCGTCAGGCCGATAACCGCTGCGCCATAGTCTTTGACAACCGGCAGCACGGCTTCCATAGATTTCTCTTCCCCGTTGACAGAATTCACCAACGGTTTTCCAGGAAGTACAGCCAGTGCTGCTGCCAAGGCATCACGGTTGGCAGAGTCTAGGCACAGGGGCACATCGACGGACTCCGAAACGATCTTGGCAACTTCGGGCAGCACGGCGACTTCATCAATGCCAGGAACGCCGACGTTGATGTCGAGGACATCGGCGCCGGCGTCAACTTGCTTGAACGCCAGGCCACGGACATACTCGTAGTCGCCTTCTTTGATCTTGCCGGACAATATCTTGCGTCCGGTGGGGTTGATCTTCTCGCCAATGATCACAAAAGGTTTATCGATGCTGATGGTGACTTCTTGCGTTTCGCTTTTCAATACGGTTTCCATGATTGGTTCCTATGAATGAAATATATTCGTTTGTTTCTCAAAGTTTTATTCCCCATAAAGATAATCATCTTTTGTAAAGCAGTGCTATAGAGCCACTCCCATCTCAACCAGTTCATTTTTTACGTCCTCGTATATCCCCAACCACTCGGGCGTTGGTTGGAGGGTTTTCATGCTATAGACTTCCTGGAACGGTTGGCCTATCGGCCCCTTTTCCAGATCATCTTCATATATTGCCAAGAGCTTCTTGACGATGTCGTCGGCCTGCTCGCGACTCATACCAGCGGCGGCATGCGCAACTTCTGCACTAAATCTGGATTCTAAGCCACTGCAATGGCAGGAATTGGTCCCGGTCGCGGTCATGCTGGCCTGGGGAACGGTCAAACCTGAGGCAACCCCAGAGATCACAAAGGCGGCACATTCATGGAGCAAAGTCTTGGTTCCGGGTCCGGCAGCGGGTTTGCAGAGCGAAGCCGTCAACATTTTGCTGTGACGTGAGACGGCCTGGAAGGCCAGGCTCTGCGCCCAAAGTGAATCTGGGGTAGCATCGCTGTGCAAGAAGGGATGGGCCGAACTGACGCTGATGGTGGTGCCCATGTAATTCTGGTTGACCACGATCAATCCCGCTGCCAGGCCGATCGCCACACCTTCGGCCCCGCCCAGGAAGCCGCCGTAGATGATATTCAGATAGGCTTCCATATGCGCGCCGATGCGAGTGATATGGGCCACTTTAGAAAGCAAGTCGTAATTGGTTTTGAACTCGCTTGGCGCGGAAACATGGTGCCAATCGCTGGGACGCACGCCACCCCATGAAGCAGCCGAAATTTGCGCCAGCGCCGTGGGAGAGGTCTCAATGCACCCAATAGGCATGCCAGGGCGACCAGCCCGGTTGATGGTCTCGAAAGACAACTCTGCCTCACGCCAGCCGCCCAGAACCTCCCAGGGTGAGGCCGCTTTGACGGGATGACCGTAGACGCTCTCAATGGTCGGATTCTCGATTATGTCAATAAGCGGTTCCTGGGCGTAGGAGAGCATGATAGGTACAAACATATCTTCAGGGACAGGAACTCCAAAAGGGCCGCCCACAAAAGTCGGTGGAATGGGTGATTCTGGTGTGCGGGCATTAATGGTTACAGTGTCATTGCCAGTTCCAAGGACCATTTCCCCGGGACAACTGTTCAATCCCTGAAGGTATTCCTCTTCGGTCCAAGTGATGCGGCGGTGCGTGTCCTGGCAGAACATGCCCACTTCGACGGCAAACTCCAGACCAGCTTGGAAAATTCGATCGGTCAAATCATCATCACTCGGGACGATGGTTTTTCGATCAAACTTGAGCTCATATTTATCAATCAGACCCTTGATGGTCGAGGTGATCAGGATGGCTTCGAAATCCTTCTCATCGATAATTGGTCCGGTTTCAGCCTTGGAAAGTATTTCGACAAGACGCCCTCTATTTTTCATTGTTCTACTCCTTCGATAGCTGCCAACACCCGTTCAGATGTCAGCGGGATTTGTGTCAATCTCATGCCTATGGCATCCGAAACAGCATTGACGATCGCTGGGGCGGTCGACATCAATGATGGTTCACCTATCCCCACCGCACCGTGGGGGCCCAGGGGTTCAGGGATTTCAAGTAGTTTGGTAACCGTCTGTGGCGCGTCCATAGATGTTGGGATCAAGAAGCTGTCCAGGGAATCGCTCAAAGTTCGGCCTTTTTCAATAACCAGCTCTTCCATAAGTGAATATCCCGTTCCCATGGTACAAGCACCCAGCAACTGACCATATGCCCCACCATAATTGATGATGCGACCTACGTTCTGAACGGCCACAATCTTCTCTACAGTCACTTCACCAGTTTCGATATCCACCAGTACCTGGGCGATCTGCGTGCCGAAGGCGGAAGGTCCGACTCCGATGTAATCGCTTTTTGTAGATAGCTCCTCAGGAAACTCCATGACATAAAAGCCGTCGGCGTGCATAGGCCGGTTGGCAAAGGCAGCCTTGGCAGCCAATCGGGGAACTGTATTATTGAGCAGTTCTCCCTCGGCAAAGAGACGCCCACCTTTGAGGGACAAAACTTCTATGGGTAGGCCGGTTTCCTCGGCAGCGGTTTCCAGCAAACTATCCCGGATGACAGCTGAGGCCCGGAGCACCGCATTCCCAGAGACAAAGGTCTGACGGGAGGCAGCAGCGGCGCCAGCATCCAAAGTTTTGTCTGTGTCCGGACCGATCACCCGCACAAAATCCAGATCAACACCCAGGGTTTCGGCAGCCATGGTTGCCAGAGCAGTAAATACACCCTGCCCCATATCCACAGCACTCGTGCGCAACACTACCGTTCCGTCTGTAGCCATCTCAACGATCACACCAGCATTGTCCTGGCCTCTTCCCATTCCGATCACAAACCATGTGGATGAAAAACCCCAGCCGCGACACAAATTGGGTGCCGGTTGGCGTTCGACCTGATGGCGTCCCTGCCAGTCAGCGATTTTCGCGGCTTCTTCCATACCCACCTTGATGGAGGCTACCTCGCGGATAGTGCCGCCCGTGGGAGTGGGCTGGTCTGTCTCTATAGCATTGCGCATCCTTACTTCCAAGGGGTCCAGACCAAGCTCTTTCGCCAGGGAATCCATTTGACCCTCATAAGCCAGGGCCACCTGCGGGCCGCCAAAACCGCGCATCGCTCCCCCAATAGGATTATTGGTTCGAACACAAAAACTTTCTATACGCGCATTGGGCACATAATATGGCCCGGTGGCAACCGAAGCGCCAAAGCCCATGATATAGCGGCCAGCATTCTCATAGGGGCCGGTATCCCCGATGGTTTCGATTTCAATTGCGGTGATCTTTCCATCCGACGAGGCCCCCAAACGGTGCTTAACGATCACCGGCAGGCGTTTGACATGCGTCAGGACGGACTCTTCCCGGCTACGAATCATCCTCACGGGCTTTCCCGTCGCCTGGGCAAGCAGAGCGACATGGATCTGGACATGGGCTTCATCCTTGGCCCCAAATCCACCCCCCACAAAAGGAGTAACTACGCGCACGCTGTGTTCCGGGATATTCAGGGAACGTGCAATCTGCATGCGGTCGCGATGGGGAGCTTGATTCGAAGCATAGACAACCACCGTACCATCAAGGTCGATGTAGGCCAGCGCCCCTTCGGGCTCTAGGAAGGCGTGTTCGATCCACTGGGTATGGTAGGTGTTCTCAATGATCACGTCGGCCTCTTCAAAACCAGCTTCGACATCCCCAATCTCAAACAGCGCGCTGGGGATGACATTATCGTAGCCAGGAAGTGCAGCCAGCGCATCGGGCTGCATGGCTTCAACGGGGTCAAAAATTCCTTCGAGAGGTTCATATTCCACCACGATGGCATCCAGCGCCGCTTGCGCCGAAGCCTCATCGACTGCGGCAACCGCTGCAATGGCATCGCCGAGATAATTGACGCGATCGACGGCCAGCAGCGGTTGATCCGTCTCGTGGTAGAGATAACTATTCTCACCAGGGATGTCGGCGTGTGTTAGTACAGCCACCACGCCAGGAAGGGCGCACGCTGACTCTACATCGATCTCGAGGATGCGAGCACAGGGGTGGGCGCTGTACAACAGCTTCCCAATCAGCATGCCCGGGATGCGCAAGTCATTGGTATAACGGGCCCTTCCGGTCAATAATTGCTGATTTTGCAATGCGGGAGCAGGAACGCCTATCACATCACCGTCCATCACTCATCTCCTGCGGCATTGAAGCGGCATGCTGGACAGAATCGATGATTGGAGCATAGCCCGTACAACGGCACAAATTGCCGGCGATAGCGCGCTGGATCTCTTCTACAGTTGGTTCCGGATTCGATTGCAAAAGTGCATAGCTCGACATCAACATACCCGGCGTGCAGAAGCCACACTGAAGGCCCCATTTTTCTGCAAAAGCCTGCTGCAATGTGCCCAGCTCACCTTCTCGTGCCAACCCTTCTATGGTTAAGACTTCTTTTCCGTCCGCCTGTGGCGCCAGAACCAGGCATGAATTTACCGCTTTCCCGTCCATGATGACCACGCAGGCGCCACAATCTCCCTGGCTGCAGCCATCCTTGGTACCGGTGAGATCAAGATCTTCACGCAGCACTTTTAATAATGTGCGATGCGGCGCCGTCTTTACTATCTTCTGGACACCATTGACAATGAACACAACTTCAACTTCTGACATCATCACTTCTCCAGGAGAAACAAGGGGGCACACCAAACATGCAGATTGGCCAACGATGAGTTCTCGCCTGACTTCATAATGCAGATCCTAACGCACAACATGATTCAGACATCAAATCCGTTTCCAAGGCCTGACCTGTAAAGTTCCGTTGATCAGTTCCTTCGAGACTTCATTATGCCGATTCATAACACTTGGTAGATCAATTGTGGTAAGTTCCCCTTGATCGATGACTACTCGACCATTGATCACAGAATAATTCACATTGACAGGATGACAAAAGATCAATGAAGCAGTTAAATCTGCTGAAGTACCGATAAATCCGATTTGATCCAAGTCATAGGCGACAAAATCTGCAACCATGCCAGGTGCCAGATAACCAACATCATCACGGCCCAGTACTTTTGCACCACCCCGGGTAGCCATTTCAAGCGCTTCGCGCGCCTTAAGAGCATCTGGCCCGCCGTGCACGCGCTGCAACAAAAGGGCTTGTCTTGCCTCTGCCAGAAGATGTCCGGCATCATTGGCCGCAGCACCATCGACACCCAAACCGGTTGGTACGCCTGCATCAAGAAACTTGCGAATGGGTGCAATTCCTGCAGCCGTGCGCATATTGGAATTCGGACAATGGCAAATTCCCGTTTGCGTGCGGGCAAATTGCCCAATCTCTTCGTTATCCAGCATGCAACAATGGGCGTGCCAGACATCATCCCCAATCCAACCCACATCCTCAGCATATTCTCCCGGACGCATGCCAAAAGTTTCAAGGCTGTATTTGATATCTTCCGAGTTTTCAGCCAGGTGTGTGTGCAGCCGCACACCATAACTGCGGGCCAGTTTGGAAGATTCGCGCATCAGGTCCTGGCTGACGCTGAACGGTGAGCATGGCGCTAGGCCAACTCGCATCATGGCGTAGCGATTTGGATCATGGTATTGCTCAATCAAGCGGCGGGAATCCTTCAGAATTTCTGCTTCCTCTTCCACGACCCGGTCCGGGGGCAGTCCTCCTTTGCTCTCACCAATGCTCATACTTCCGCGCATGGCATGGAACCGTATACCAATTTTCTCCGCCGCTTCAATTTCGTCGTCTAGCCGACAATCATTCGGGTAAATATAAAGATGATCACTGGCCGAAGTGCACCCGGAAAGCAGCAGCTCGGCAAGACCGGTCAACGTGGAGTAATAAACTCCTTCGGAGGTCAACCCAGCCCAGATCGGGTATAAGGTTTGCAACCAGACAAACAGCGTTGAATCCTGGCATTTGGGAATCACGCGCGTCAGGCCCTGATAAAGGTGATGATGGGTATTTACCAATCCTGGTATGACAATGTGGTTATCTAGATCGAGCATAAGATCGGCACTGTTAGGCAGCATATGCGTGGGCCCGACTTGCTCGATAACTCCATCGCGCACAAACAGACCTCCTCCAGGAAGTTCACGCCGCTCATCGTCCATGGTGACGAGCATCGCGGCGTTCTTGACCAAAATTGTGCTCATTTCTTTCGTCTCCTTTAACAACAAATTCATTCTCCTACTTACAGGTAACCTCTGAATTAGTCTAGAGCAAGACCCAATCCAATCAACTCATTTTTTACTTCATCAAATAACCCCTGCCACTCTGCTGTCGGAGATATTTTATTTACGTCATAAACCTCATCAAAAGGTTTTCCAACAGGTTTCTCTTCCAGGACAGGTTCATAAAGACCAGTCAGCTTTTTCACTATCTCGTTCGCACTTCCTCTCTCCAGTCCAAGCGCAGCACGGGCAACCTCGCCACAAATCTTTGAATCCAACCCGCTGGCATGTTTGTGATTGATACCGCTGGCAGACATGCTGGACTCAACTACGGATATTCCAGAAGCCACATTTGCAATTGTTAGTGCAGAATTCTCATAGAGAATCGACTTCGTTCCGGGGCCGCTGGCGGGTTTGTTCATCGAGGCCAAGATAAGATTGGTATTTCGGGACAGCGCTTGGAATGCCGTGCTCTGAGCCCAAATTTGGGCAGCTGTTGTGCCGCAGTGTAAGTTAGGGTGCGCGGAACTCACGCTGAGGGTTGTTCCCATGTAGTTCTGGTTCAGAATGATAGGCCCCGCCGTTAGACCAATTGCCATACCTTCCGCACCGCCAAAAAATCCGCCATAGATGACATTCAGGTATGCTTCTATATTGCCGCCGATCCGAGTAGTATGCGCCACTTTAGACAGCAGTTCATAATTTGTCTTGAACTCACTGATTACCGAACAGTGATGCCAGTCGCTGGGGCTGAAAGCACCACAAGATGGGGAAATCTGTCCAGCTGCGGTGGATGATATGGTCACACAGGCAATCCCCATCCCGGGTCTACCGGCCATGCGTACGACTTGTTTGGATAGATCGGCTTCTTTCCAACCCCCGAGAATTTCCCAGGGTGAGCCTGCCTTGATCGGCATTCCGTACACTGATAATATGGATGCCGGTTCAAGTAGATCAATAACAGGTTCCTGGGCATAGCTGAGCATCATCGGGATAAACAACTCATCGGGAACCGATACACCAACTGCCCCCCCCGAAACAACAATGGGTGTATTGTCTTCGGGAACACGCGCTTTCAATGTAACCGCATCATAGCCCTCACCGATTACTGCTTCGCCGGGACAGAATTGAATACTTTCATCATATTCCTCACGAGACCAGATTATGCGGCGGCTGGTATCCTTGCAGAACATGCCTACCTCGACAGCGAATTCCATCCCAGCTTCGAAGAGGCGGTCGGCCATATCATCATCGCAGGGAACGACCACATCACCGTCATAGCGGATGCCGTATTCATCAACCAGTCTTTTTACCGTTGACCGGATTAGCTGAGCCTCAAATCCTTTTTCTTCGATCAAAGGCCCAGTTTCTGCCCGGCGTAGGATTTCCGCTAACCGGCCTCGATGCTTCACAAGGGCAGCCCTAAGCCAATGGCTTCTTGCTCGCCTTCTAATATGGCTTGTTTTAATTTTTCAATTTCTGACACGATTTTGATCTTCTTTTTTGTTGCTTCGAAAATTGCTGATTTAGTTACGGTATTGTCTCCTCATAATTGCCAATGTACCCTGAAGTGGTCTAATTCGAGGCGATCAAATAATTCATCTGCTCTGGCTTGAACCTCCTCCATCACAGCTATTTCATCAACCATTATGCAGCACCCATCTTCATAAACGACTTGTCCGCCAATGATGGTCGTCTCAACGTCCGAACCTCGACCGTTATAAACCAGTGTACCTACTGCGTTATTAAATGGTTTGGTTTGCGGTGCATCCAAATTGATCACAGCAAGATCAGCCTGTTTATCCGGCGCCAGTTGACCGGCATCAATGCCTACCTGACGAGCCCCCCCTAATGTCGCCATTTCTAGAGCTTCCTGAGCAGTAACGATTGTAGGATTGAGCGTATTCACACGCTGCAAAAGAACTGCATGACGCATTGCCTGAACAAGATCTTGGTTACCGCAGCAAGAACCATCGCTGCCTAAACCGATAACGGCATTCGCAGACTTCAAGTCTGGCAATCGCATAATCCCTGTCGCGAGGTATTGATTGCTTACCGGGCAATGAGCAATGCCAGAGCGAGCTTCAGCAAGCAATTCTATGTCCTTATCTTCCAGCCAAATACAATGGGCGAACGTAGCACCTTCCAGCAGACCTTCCTTATGCAACCACTCAACAAGGCCAGCACCGAAGTGCTCCCGATAAAGCCCCTGTTCAGTATCATCTTCAGCAAGATGGCTATGCCAGCGGGTGCCAAATTCACGCGCCAATTCTACAGCACGGACAATCAGTTCTTGCGGGTTATAGGAAATATTTTCAGGGCACGGCCATATCTCTACTTTACTATCATGTGGACGCGCTTCCATTGCGGCTCTGGTAATATCGATTTCTTCATCGACGCTGTACAGAAATGTACGGTCAAGAACGTCGAAACCAAACTCATCTGATATATCTGTGGGGTGGCCGTACATACCTCGGGCAACAGTCCCTCTCAGTCCCGTGCTTTCAATTGCATCCGCAACAGCAAGTGTTGTTTCAAGATCGGTAGGGGCGTAATGGTTATCTACCACATAGGTGGTACCATTACGGATTGCTTCCAGGGCACAATTTGTGACAGCAGCCACTGCTTCCTCACGAGTAACTTTATCTCCATATGGCTGCAGCAATTGACTTAGCCAGGGCCAAAGTTTCATCCCCTCTCCGACTCCCCGGAGCATAGATTCGAACAGATGATTGTGGCAATCAACAAAACCTGGGGTGATCAATTTGCCAGTGCAATCAATGAAGCGTTCAGCTACATAATCGGACAGTTCATTGGTAGTACCGACAGCGACAATCCGGTCACCTCGAATGGCAATCGCGCCAGGATCGAAGACGCGCCGCTCGTCGTCGACCGTGACAACAATGCCACCAGAAAGTAATAAATCGCAGTATTTTGCGTTGCCAATTTCCATATTTTCTTTACTCGCTCAATATTCCCGTACAGCTTCCACCATGGCCTGGACATTCTCCGGCTTGGCCTCGTCGGGGATGCCTACAGTGCCATCTACTATCAAGCCACCTTTAGGGCCAAACATATCGATGAGTTCTTTGACATCTTCTTTGACCTGCTCGGGCGTGCCGGTGGATAGTAGGGCTGAGGAGACCCCGCCCCAAAAGCACTGTCTGTCGCCCATAATCTCTAGGGCTTGCTCCCGGTCAACACGATCATAATGGATTGGCACTTTGCCGCGCGGAAGTTCAGCCAAATAGGGTAAGCGCGGCGTATAATCGCCTTGCACGTGCATAATTGGAGTCAAGCCTGCCTCGACCAGACCCAACACTACCCGGCGGAGGCTGGGCCAATAGAACCGCTTGTAGTGTTGTTCTGACATCATTCCCGCCGCACCTCTATGGATCCAAATGCAAATCCGTGGATTATCGATAGCTTCTGCCCAAGCAATCGCCGCCTGGATCTGCGGCTCGACATATAGTTCCACAGCCGCTAGTAATTTGTCGGGTTCTCGGAACATATCTAGCATCACACCGCGCAGGCCACGCAGAAAATCGGCCACCACATCGAAAGGTGGTGTGAAGTTGGCGCCATAAGAAACCGGGTAACCTAATTCCTGCATTGTGTCGACATAATCTGCCTCAGCCTGCATAGACGCTTGAGAGGCCTCCGCCAATTGTTTGAGAGTCTCTAACATACGAACATGCTCTTCGTAGGCCAATGCTGGACCCAATAAAATCGGATCAGGGCCAATAGAGTAGAACGGCTGCATGTCAGCCAGAGGCTGCAAGCCAGTGGTCATGCGCGGCCACAGCACCCGCATGGTGAAATCATTGGGATTAGCCAAGAACTGGTCGTATTCATCGGCTAGAAGATATTCCTTTTCGACAAACTGGAAAGTCATATCATCCGGCAAGCCGCCACCCGGCCATTTGTAATGCTTTGCACCTAGAATCGAATACCACTGGGCTGGATAGATGCCTGACTGCAGGGCAAAATCAAATCCAAAACGCAGCAGAGAATCCTTCAATGCAGCGTAACGTTTAGGGTGATCCAGCATGGCATCCTTATTGGATATACCTGCCAGCTTGGTCGAGAAGAAATGATCCGAAAAGGGGCCAATCAGCACTCGGTCTGCATACTCGAGGCGTAAAGCTTTGCTCAGTTGATCTAAACGGGACTGATATTCTGATTGCATTCTTATGTCACGACGAATCGACTATATTGTCATACGTTTGATGACCGACATTATACCATGTTCATGCGGAAACTAAACTAGCCAGTCCAAGGGCAAGCCCATCTTGATCAATTCATCCCGTACTTCATCGTACATTCCCTGCCATTCCGGTGTCGGCTCGACCTTGTCGATGTCATAAACTTCTTCGAAGGGTTTGCCGATAGGCTTCTTCTCAAGGTCATCCACATAGATTAGTCTCAAGAGCCTCTAGAACACGCTCGGGAGTAATAGGCAACTGCATAACAGGTGCATCAATGGCATCGGCCACGGCATTGGCTATAGCGGAAGGAGCAATATTTATAGGTGGTTCGCCGATGCCTTTAGCTCCCAGTGGCGCTTCTTCTCCTGAAAGTTCAACAACATCTGCGATGATTTGCGGGGAATCGAGTACCGTCGGAATCAAGTAGCTCTCCAAGGACAGGTTTTGAATCACGCCCTGATGGACAAGTAGTTCCTCCATCAGTCCATAACCGGAGGCCATCGTCACTGCCCCCTCGATTTGCCCCCGAACACCCTTGGGATTGACCACTTGGCCAATATCGTGCACAGCAACCACTTTTTCAACCGTTACCTGTCCGGTTTCAACATCAACCAACACTTGAGCAATATGCGCACCAAAGTCCGCGAAATGCTCATATCCGCTAGAACCATCAGGCAGTTTGACTTCAGGATATTCCATAGCAAAAAATCCGCTGGCTTGCATCGGTTGATTTTGCTCATAGGCCTTTGTCACCAGGTCGGCAACCTTGATGCTGATGCGTTCTCCTTCAACAAAAACAAAGCCCTGATGCAAATCCAACAAATCTAGATCAGCACCGGATTCTTGAGCGGCCAAATCCAACAACACTTGACGGATCGGCTCAGCGGCTCGCAGCACAGCATTACCCGAAAAAACCGTCGCCCGACTGGATACTGAACCACCGGCATCTGCCGCAAGCGTGGTATCGGGTTTGAACACCTTGACATCCGCGGGTGAGACCCCCAATTGCTCTGCCACAAACTGAGAGATGACGGTATGGGCACCCTGCCCCATGTCTGCTGCACCGGTGCGCACCAATACCGAGCCATCTGGCACCATGTTAATGGCCACCGAGGCGTGGTCTGTGACGCCGCAACCCCACCCAATTTTATGAAAACCCGCTGCAACACCCCACCCCCGGCGCAGGTGGGCTTCTGGTTGACGGGGCAATTTCTCCCGTTCATTCCAATTTGAAAGCTGAGCAACTTTCTCAAGACAAGTCTGCATCCCATCCCCTTTGTGAAGAACGTACTGGGCCTGAAACTGTTGGCCAGTCTCCAACCCATTCAATAATCGGAGTTCCAAAGGGTCCATTTCCAATTTGCGGGCGAGCTCATCCATCTGACGCTCAAAAGCGAAGGTACACTGCGTAACCCCAAAACCTCGAAAAGCACCGCAGATGGGATTATTGGTGAGCACAGTGTACGCTTCAGAGCGGGCATTTGGGACGTAGTAAGGGCTGACGCCGTATTGGGCCATTGCCATCATGACCTCTTGCCCGGCGTTGACATACGGACCGGTATCGCCAATCCCAACCATGTGAATAGCGGTCAGCTTCCCATCTTTGGTGGCTCCAGTACGATAACGGATGCTTACCGGATGCCGCTTGACATGAGTCCTAATCGACTCCTCACGGGACTTCACGATTCTTACCGGACGGCCAGTCTCATAGGCCAGAAGTGCAGCATGGATCTGGATATGGGCTTCATCCTTGGCACCAAACGCTCCACCGATATGAGGCGTGATCTCGCGCACTCTCATTTCTGGCACACCCAGCGCACGTGCTATTTGAATGCGGTCACGGTGAGGCGTCTGCGCTGAAGCATAGACTACCACTGTGTCATCGTGATCTACGTAGGCCACAGCTGACTCAGTCTCTAACATAGCATGTTCTTCATAGGAGGTGGTGTACCTGTTCTCAACGATCACATCGGCATTTGCAAAGCCAGTTTCGATGTCACCCCACTCTTCCACATAATGGCTCTGGGTGTTTTCTTTATCGGCCCAAACCCGGATGGCATCAGGCTGCATGGCCTCTTCAGGATCGAAGACCCCCTCCAGAGGTTGGTACTCTACCTCGATAGCATGCAGGGCTGCCTGGGCCAGTTCTTCCGTCTCCGCGGCAACCATGGCTATTGCATCCCCCTGATAGCGCACCTGATCCACCACCAACAAAGGTTGGTCACGGTACCAGTACAGATAACTGTTCTCTCCGGGCACATCCTCCCCGGTCATTACGGCGACCACACCAGGTATAGCACTCGCTTTGCTGACATCCAGGCGCAAGATTCGAGCGCTGACATGGGGGCTATAGACCAGTTTACCCACCAGCATGTCTGTGAATTCTAGATCAGGGCAATAGGCTGCTTTGCCCGTAACCACATCCCGGCTCCCTACCGCCGCCAAATCTTTCCCAACAACGTGTAAATCTTGCATGAATACTCAGTAAGACTATCCCTGGCGCGGCAGCACCAAATAGACGCCCGCGACCATCAGCACCAAACCAGCAATGCGGGGCAAGTTGAAAGGGACCTTTTCATAACCTCCCATTCCTATCGCGTCAATCAGAACAGCGAGGACCATCTGGCCCAAGATCATGGCCATGTTTCCCGCAGCTACACCTATGCGAGGCATGGCATAGGCGACTCCGGCGACAGCCACAAGGATTAATACAGCCACCACTGCGCTGGCTGGCAAGATTCCTTTGGCATTGTCCAAAGTCAAAGTGCCACGCATAAAAAGGAAGACCACCGCCGGAACTGCGATCACAGCAGCGACAGCATGTTCTATCAAACTGGCGCCAATGGCTCCTACAGAGCGCGAAATGAAACCCTCGATCGTTGTCACAATAGCAAAACCACCACCACTGAGCGCGGCGACAATCACACCTAAATTAAATCGCTGTTGCATTTGAATCTCCTTTATCAGGTCAGTTCGATCCCAAATTCTGTTTCCATTTCCTTGCAAACGATCTCGTACTCACGGTACCATTCTTTGGTGGGATGAAGAGTCTCCAAGTCATAAATTTCTGTGAATGGCTGACCAATCAATCCCTCCCCTTGAATATGCTTATACTTTTCTACCAACCAAGAGACAATCGGATCGGCTTCTTTGCGTGTCATACCCTCAACGGCATGGGCGAGTTCGCCGCAGAAGCGCGCTTCCAGAGGCGATGCGTGCAACTGCTTATTGCCTGTGGCGGATTGGACACAATCGATGAGGCTGGCTCCAGAAACTACTGTGGCCATGGTCAATGCCCCGCTCTCATAGAAAATCTCCCTGGTTCCAGGACCCGTTGTTGGTCGAATGAACGGAGAGGTTAACAGGTTGGTATTTCTAGCCAATCCCTGAAAGGCTAAGGATGTGGCTGTGACAAGATCCGGGTGTGTGGAACAATCCAGGTGAACGTGCGTTGGCCCAGTGTTACAAAACGTTCCCATAAAACAAACTTTCACCAACAGCATACCCGAGACGATGGCAATCGCCACACCAGGTCCGGCTCCTACATAGCCACCATACATGGGATTAAAATAAACTTCAGAAAGCGACTGCGTATGGGCAATATGCACTGCTTTCGTCAAGTTCTCATAGGAAACTTTTTGCTCGCTGATGAACGCCGCGTGGTGGACATCTGTTGGACGGTATCCACCATAGGTGGTTGCCGCTAATTCCCCAACTTCGGTTGTGGAAATTTCGGTGCTACCCAGGGCAACGTCAGGGCGACCCGCTCGCCTTACAGCCTCCAGGGCCATTTGGGCTTCCTGCCACCCGGCTACAGCTTCCCAAGGAGAGCCAGCACGAATCATGCGGCCATAAGTCGAGAGTAAGGTTGCATTTTCCACCATATCAAAGATCGGTTCTCGAGCGTAGCTCTCGATGTAGGACGGGTACAGTTCTTCGGGCACAGCCACCCCCCAGGGACCTCCAAAAATCGCTACCCGTGTATCATCATCCGGACGACGAGCAAACACCTTGACTGCTTCCTCACCCGCACCCGTGGTAACTTGTTTTGGAGTAAGGGAGAGAATCAGGTCTAACTCATCTCGGCTCCACTGCATTTGACGTTTGGTATCCAGGCAAAATACTCCGGTTTCTAGTGCCAACTCCACGCCGGCCGCGAATACCCGGTCAGCAAACTCATCATCCCAGGGCACGATTGGATCATCTTGGTTCCAAGAGATGTCGTATTTTTTCACCAGTCCCGAAACGGTTTGGCTTATATATTTGAGATCCCAATCCTTATCATTGAGCACCGGACCCTGTTCGGCTTTGTCCAAGCTGTTGAGAAGGATTGTATATTCCTGGGATTGGTTCATTTAGCTAAAGCTTTCCGAGTAGCATTTTGCATTTCGCAACGCCATCAGCAGCGTTGTCGCCACGGACGTTAGCGCTCATCTCCTCGGTAATGTCTGGGGTTGTGGCTGCGCCGCCAATGATCACAGAATATTTTTCACGGATACCTTTACCCACCAGCATATCGCCAACATCCTTCATGTAAGGCAGGCAGGTGGTCAGCAGGGCTGACATGCCAATGACATCAACGTTCTCCTGCTCGGCACGGGCGATGATGTCCGAAGGGGAAACATTGGTGCCCAGATCGACAACATCGAAGCCGTTGACCTTGAGCATCAGACCGACCATATTCTTGCCGATATCGTGCAGGTCACCCTGAACAGTCGCTAGGATCACCTTTCCCAATGACATATCGCCATCGCCCCCGGCCTCATTCACGGCAGGATTGATCACCTCGGCATTGACCTTATCGACAGTGTCTGCCGCGGTGACCATCTCAGGCAGGAAGATGTCCAAGGTCTCGAAGCGCGAGCCTACATGTTGCAGCGAGGGCGCAATGCAGTTCTCGAAGAACTCCACCGGGGTGGCTCCAGCATCTAACGTCTCGCGCGCCATACTTACGGCAGCATCTTCATCGCCAGCCAATATATACTTAGTGAATTGTGGTTGTAAGACTTCCCAGTTGCTCATATCGTTTTCCTCGTTTTCCTCATTTCAAAATAGCCGTTTTCTTTTTGGATCTACGTTCCTCAAAAGAAGCCATCTTTATTCGACCGTAGCCTCAATGGCTTCGGTGATTTCATGATATCCAGTGCAGCGGCACAAATTTCCAGATATACCCGCCCTGATCTCTTCCCGGGTCGGATCAGGATTCTTTAACAATAACGCATAAGCCGACATCAGCATCCCGGCCGTGCAGTAACCGCATTGAAAGGCCCACTTATCGATAAAGTTTTGCTGCAAAGGATGCAGTTCACCATTCTCTTCCAGACCCTCTACAGTCATTAATTCTGTCCCTTCGGCTTGGGCAACCAGCACCAGACACGAGTTGACCGCTTCGCCGTCCAGCAGCACTACGCAGGCACCGCAATCTCCCTGGCCGCAAGCTTCCTTAGCACCTTTCAACTTGAGATCATCACGCAGCACGCTCAGCAATGTTCGGCTGGGCTTGGTGGCGATTTCTACAGGGTGGCCGTTGACCTGGAAACGCACGCTGACCTCAATCATTTATTCGCCACCCAGTTGTTGCCAGGCCGCAGCCAAAGCCCTGCGGGTCAGCACAGCAACCATCTTCTTTCGATACCCTCCACTGGCTCGGAGATCTGAAATCGGAGAGACTTCTGACCTGGTGAGATGACCTGCTTCGGCAAAGAGATCAACACTTGGGGTCTTGCCCTGCAGCAGCGTCTCGGCTTCGACAGCCCGCATGGGAGTCGGCGCCACTGATCCCAGAGCGATCCTGGCATGGGAAATTTTACCGCCGTCATCCAACGTCAACCGCGCTGCTGCGCTGACCACGGCGATAGCCATGGCTTTGCGTTTACCTAACTTGATGAAAGTCGAGGTTGTGTTGTCAGCCAGAGTTGGAACATAAATCTCTTTCAGTAGTTCATTGGGGGCCAGAACCGTAACCCCTGGACCGGTGAAGAACTCCGCCAGGGGTACTTCACGCTCAGCACCAGCTTTCACCACTACGGCTACGGCATCATGAACCAGGAGAGGCGTCGCCAGGTCGGCCGCGGGGGAGGCGTTGACCAGATTGCCGCCAACCGTGCCGCGGTTGCGCACTGGTGGACCGGCGACATCTCTTGCTGCCTTGACGATGGCCGGGCAATGTTCCGCCAACAAATCGGACTCCAGGATGCCTGTGTGGGTGGTACAGGCGCCGATGCGAATTCTGCCTCCGAGAATTTCAATTCCGTCCAGGCCCAACAAACGCAAGTCAACCAGCAAAGAGGGTGCCACCATTCGGGCGCGCAAGCGCGGGATTAAGTCTGTACCCCCGGCAATAATTTTCACCCCAGCAGTTTGCTTTCCTAAAATAGCCAGCGCTTCGTCAAGGTTTTTTGGAGCCACGTAATTAGGTTTGTTCATAACCATCTACTTTCTCAATGTCAAAGTGAAATTCCTAAGGAAGTGAATTCTACAACTACTTCTTCATAAACACCCATCCACTCGGGGGTGGGTTCCAGGGAATCCAGGTCATAGGTTTCTCGGAAATGTTTTCCGATGTCGGCTGTGGGAATTTTTTCCTGATATTTGGCGACCAACTTCTGAACCATGGAATTACCTTCCTTGCGCGTCATACCCTCAACAGAATGCGCGACCTGGGCGCAGAAGCGCGCTTCCAGAGGAGATGTATGACCCATGTTGCTCCCGTTAGCTGATTGCACCGACTTAATAAAGTCAACGCCCGAAGTGACACCAACAATGGCCATGGTGGCCACTTCATAGAGAATTTCCCGCACGCCTGGACCGTGGGCTGGGCGTATGTGTATTCCATTTAACAGATGGGAATTACGGGCTAGAGCCTGGATGCCGAGCGCCTGAGCCGCCAGCATGTCTGGATGCGTGTCGCAGCTCAGAATGGTGTGGGTAGGCCCGGCGTTGACAGTATCGCCAAAAAGGCAGGCCCGCAGCAGGATGCATCCTGCGGCATTTCCAAGAGCCACACCTTCCTTGCCACCTAGGTAACCACCATAGATCGGGTCGCAAAATGTATGTGCCACAGATCCGGTCTGATAGAAGTGAGTCGCCCGAGTCAGATCAGCGTAAGAAACTTTGTGCTCACTGACAAAGGATGTGTGATGCCAATCGCTCTGCCGGTAGGCGCCATAGCTTGTGGCCGCCATCTCAATGATCTCACTACCCGAGGTGGCCGCGGCTCCGATGCCCACATCGGGACGTCCGGCCCGCGCTACAGCCGCGCGTGCCAGGTCAGCCTCGCGCCTGGCAACCACCACCTCCCAGGGAGATTGAATGCGGACTGTGCGGCCTAACGCTGTAGGGATGGAGGGGGGTTCGATAATATCCAGCAAGGTTTCTCTGGCATAGGCCTCCACCATAGCGCCGAAGAGTTCCTCTTCGATTAACGTTCCATAGGCACCGCCCAGGATGGTGACGCGGGCGGCTTCTTCCGGATTGCGGAATTGGATAATTACCTGGTCAGCACCCTCACCGACAGGTAGCTCATCGGGAGCAGAATCCACCACCCGCTGCAGCTCGTCATGATCCCAAACCATCTGTCTTTTGGTGTTGAGACAGAGCACCCCACTCTCCAGAGCAAATTCCCAAGCGGCCTGGAACAGGCGGTCAGCCAAGTCATCATCTGAGGGGATCAGATCGCCATCATTCCAGGTGATGTCATATTTCTCGATCATTTCCTTGGATTTGGCCCCGATATATTTCTGGTCCCAATTCTTTTCATCGAGTATAGGCCCAGTATCCGCTTTCTCTAGGACTGATGCCACATATTCGAAATCATGTTTTTTCATGTTTCTCTTCTTTACGTAGATCGCTTCTCACTAAGCGAGTTAATTCACCGCCAAAACGCCTAGGTCGCCAAAAAGGAGGCTACCTGTCTTCTGTGTTTTCTTCGTGCCCTTCCGGTATTGGCAATCATATTTTCATGTTCACCATTTCAACCTAACACGTGATCATCAGGCACCAGCTCGTGATAGCGTGCCCAGAAAGCTGGGACGATTTCTCGAGACCGGGCCTTGATTGTCTCTTCGTCCAGCGTGGTCAAGATGCGATCTTTCATCAGCACCTGCCCATTGACGATGGTTGTAGTAATCATGGATTCATTGAAGCCAAACACAAAGTGTCCGGCCAGGTTCTCCACAGTCATCGGCGTGGTGGGTTGGTAGTCGACAAAGACCAAATCAGCGAAAGCCCCAGGCTCGATGACACCCACACGACCTTCGATGAAATAGGCCGATGCCAAGGCCGCGTTGTTGGATATGGCCATTTGCATCAATTGATCTCCAGGCAAGCGCCGTCCGTCGCGATGTTTAATTTTCTGCAAGAAATAGGCTGCTTCCGCCTCACGCCACATGGTATTGGACAATCCATCACTGCCCAAACAGACTCGCACTCCGGCGCGCAAATAGGATTCGACCTCGGCGATGCCATCGGCTGCGTTCTGGTTGTTACGCGGTTGGTGACTGACCCAAGAATCGCTCTCGGCGATCAGTTGCACCTCGCGCGCATCCAAATGGATGGAGTGCGCCAGAATGGATTTCTCATTCAAAATGCCGTATTTCTGCAGGCGGTCTACAGAACGGGTTCCCGACGTAGCCAGACTGCGGATCTGGTCGTATTCATGTTCGGCGACATGCAGATGGAAGCCGGTTCCTGGAGGAACAGCCTCGCGGCAGGCGGCCAGGGTTGCATCGGAGACCGTCATCGGGGCGTGGATGCCGAAATTTGCGGCTACCCTGCCCTCAGAGATTGACCCCTGATTAGAGCGACGCACGAAGCGTGCGTTCTCGGCGATCCCTGCCTGAGCACGTTCTGGTCCATCGCGATCAGTAACCTCAAAACACAGCACTGAACGCAGGCCCGATTCGTCCATGACATCGGCAATCACATCCAATACACTGCCGATACAGTTGGGTGAAGAATGATGATCGAAAAGCGTGGTCGTGCCATGCTTGATGGCATCAATCGCTCCCACCAATGCGGAATAACGCACATCTTCCTCGTTAAGAGCTTTGTCAAAGGGCCACCACAATTTGTGCAAGATTGTAGGCAAGGTGATCGGTGCATCTCCTGGGACCGTGATTCCCACCGCGAAGGCGCTGTAATAATGTCCATGGGCGTTAATGTTGCCCGGCATGACATATTGACCGCGCGCGTCTAACAATTCAGACTCTTCTGGATAGCGCCTTGTCATCTTGTCAGAGGGACCCCATTCAACGATCTTGCCATCTCTGATCAAGATCGCCTGGCCTTCTAAGATCTCGTTAGGCTCTCCCCAGGTGATCAAATGCGCGTTGGTGATTAACATCTCATCTTACTCCTGTCCATCAACTAAGCTTCAATCTGGCTCAAGTATTGGGCAATACCCATAAACCCATTCACAGAGCGTACCAGTTCTGGGATCTCGATATATTCGTTGGTGACATGGGCAACATGCACGGAGCCGGGGCCAAAGACAATGGTCGGCAAACCACGTTCTCCAGCACTACCGGAGCCATTGGTGCAATAAGGCGTACCATAAGTTTGCGGTGAGAAACCCACTTTCTTCAAGCCTTCCAGAGCAAGCTGCACCCAAGGAGAATCGGGCTCTATGGCCCAAGCAGGATGGAAGTCTTTGCGGGTGATATTGGCACCGGTATAACAATCGATAGACAATTTGTCATAATCGACAGCCCAGCCCTGCAAACCATCCAGAGCCTGACGGTGGATCTCAAGCACATTTTGACGCGTCTCACCCCGCACCATACGGCGGTCGAAGATGACCTCGCAGGCATAAGGAATCGTCGAAATACTGGGCGATGGGAGGGAACTGATGTGAATCGGTTCCATTACACTGAGCCCCAACAGAGGATCTTCAACTGGGGAAATCTGTCCAACGCGCCGGATGATTTCGACCGCCTTGTCGATGGCGTTTTCGCCAACTTCAGGGGATGAACTATGGGCAGATTTTCCCCCGGCGGAAAAGGTCACCCGACAGCGGCCTTTATGTCCGATACCCAAGCGGCAATCCGTGGGTTCACCGATAACGACACCGTCCGGCTGAATGGCATCCAAGACACTTTCCAGGGCAGCACCCTCTAGCAATTCTTCACCCACAGTACCTACGGCGAAGACTTCACCGGCAAAGGAATCGCGCTCCAAGGCTGCCAGAGCTACCGTGAAAGCGGCCAGGCTGCCCTTGTCGTCGGTGGAGCCGCGGCCCCATAGCTTTCCATCACTGACTTCACCCCCAAAAGGGTCATGAACCCAGGCATCTCGATCGCCGACCTCGACGGTGTCTGTATGGGCATCAAAAATGACTTTGGGGCCAGGCTTACTCCCCTTCCGCCGTCCAATAACATTACCGACCTCATCCCGCCAGACATCGTCAAAACCCAGTTCGCGCATCCATTTCAGGGCCACATCCGTCACAGCTTCCAAATCCCCAGCCAGACCAGGCGCCTGCACCAATTCCTGCAAATATTCAACAACTTGATGGTCAGTGTCCTTAAACATGTTTTCAAACACCATCGGCAAATGCATCGATGACTTCTTTGATATTACCTCGCAGGGGGTAAAGAATCGGGCAGGTCACCCCAGCATCCATAAATTCTTTGACTTTAGCTCGGCATTCGTCGGCAGTGCCTACGGCCATGATATCGCGCACAATCGCATCGGGGATGACGGCACTGGCACGTTCGTAATCCTCTTCCGTGGCGGGCCATCCCATCAGGGCCTTGGCCTTGTCGGCAATCTCCTCGCTGACACCGCTAGCCTTCATGATATGCGGCTCAGTGGCGAAATAATAAGCAGCCAGCTTCTTGCCAGAGTGCAGAGCCGCATCCGGATCTTCATCGGACATAGAAATTACCATCAGCTCGGGCAGGTCAACGTCCTGAATGGTTTTGCCCGCTTTTTGGGCACCCTTCTCAACCAGGGAAATTGCCCGTTTGATGTAGTCCACAGAAACGCCGTAATTAAGGCAAACACCATCACAGATCTCACCGGCCAGTTCGAGCATCTTAGGACCAGTGGCGCCCAAATAGATCGGTATGTCTCTGGGAGAGGTGTCGCCGTATACCACATCCAGGCTGACATTCTCCAAGTTGACGAATTCTCCCTGGTAGGTGATGGTTTCCATGGTCAAGAGTTGGCGCACAGCTTCGATGTTCTCGCGCATGGCTGTGAGGGGTTTGCGCATGTTCACGCCGACCCGGCTGGCGATGGGTTCCCACCAGGCGCCGAGGCCCAACATCACCCTGCCCTGACCTTCCACCTTGCCTCCCAATTCCCACATGCTGCTGAAGCTAGCAGCGATCACCGCCGGGTTGCGAGTCCAGATAGGCAGCACGCCCGAGGCCACCCGCAACCATTTCGTATGAGTCAAGAAGGCGCTCATCAACACGATACAATCCCGGGCCAGGCGGTTGTCACCCTGCCAAATCTCGCTAAAGCTGCGTTCTTCCATATAGCGCGCCAGCTCGAGCTCCTCACGAATGTCAACAATATCCTGCATGTAGATGGCCATACGTTTTGTCATTATGATCTCCTTCTACAAAGACTTACCCAACAAAACTTCCATCTCCTGACAAACTTCTTCATACATATCTCGCCATTCCGACGTGGGCTGAAGAGTTTCAACGTTATAAGCTTCGGCAAAATGCTTGCCGGCCATGGCAACTCCCAGTTTCTGCTTTTCAGCGTAGAGAGGAGTCAGCTTGCGGACCAAGGGGTCAGCTTCGGCACGTGTCATCCCCACCACAGCGCGGCCGACCTGGGCCAGGAATTTAGCCTCCAGACCGGTGACATGCCCCTCGATGCGCCCAGCGGCTGATTGGATCCCTTCTAGGATCGAGCAACCCGCCGGAACCGTGGCCACAGCCATGGCGGCAGCTTCGTAAAGCAGCTCTTTGGTGACGGGTCCTGCCACCGGGCGCGGAAAGGAGGAGGTCAGTAATTTGGAGTTGCGGCTGATGGCCTGGAAACTCAAAGAGAGAGCCGGGATCATGGGCGGGAAAGTGCTGCAACTGAGATGGGCGTGGCTGGGGCCCGGATTGAAGGTAGTGCCATTTAGGGTGGCTTTCATCAAAATTACACCAGCCACGCTTGCTACAGCTAAACCATCCGCACCACCTGCATAACCGCCATAGATGGTGTTGTAGAAATTGTGGGCAAAGGCACCGGTGTGCTGGTAATGCATAGCTTTGGTCAGCTCAGAATAGGCAACCTTCAATTCGGAGATGAAGGAGCCGTGGTGCCAATCCGTGATCCTGAAACCACCGTAAGTGCAGGTGGCCAGCTCGCCGATCGCGGAGGGCGAATCCTCTGCACAACCAATGGGCATGCCGGGACGGCCAACGCGCTTGAGCACCTCAAAGGATAGCTGCGCCTCCTGCCAGCAGCCAACTGCTTCCCAGGGGGAGCCTGCTTTAATTGGCCTTCCATGAGTTGTGCTTAGAGTAGCATTGTCAATATAGTCAAGCACCCGCTCCTGAGCATAGCTGGCCATAATGGGAACAAACAGCTCTTCAGGAACCGGAGTCCCATAGGGACCACCAACCGTAACAATTGGCGAAACTTCATCGGGGATGCGATGTCGAATAGTAACACTATCTTCATCAAGACCAATGGTTTCCTCATCAGGTGCCGTTGACAAAATCCAATCCAACTCGTCCTGAGTCCATTTCATCTGGCGTTTGGTCTCTAAACAATATACGCCCGTCTCGCGCGCCAATTCCATGCCAGCTTCAAAGAGGCGGTCGGCCAAGCCATCATCTGAAGGTACCATCGTCTCGGAATCCCATTTGATATCATATTTCTTGATCAGCTCTTTAATGGCCTGATGGATGTATTTCTGATCCCAGTCTTTCTCCTCTACCACGGGGCCGTTTTCGGCTTTATCCAGCACGGACAGCATGTATTTATATGTTTCGCTAAGTTTCACGGATTTTGCTCCTATACGAACAAGGTAAATGCAATATTCATGGATGAAATTTTATTCTCACCATAAAGACATTGAGTCCACAGAGGTGTTGTTAGTTTGAGTTATTGTTATCTTAGACACTCAACAAAGTTTTCTCAGTGTCTCTGTGGTTTTTCCTTCAAAATTAATAATGAACAAGAACTACACCGGTATTTGCAACGAGAACTTCGTACGCACGTCATTTTGAACCAAAATCTCACCCTGGCGGACAACGTACAAACGTTCTGGCTTACGGCGCAGGGCGTCTACAGCCGAGGTGGCATTCAACAAGATCAGATTAGCATCCGCGCCAACATGGACGCCGTAGTTCTGCAAGCCGATATTGCGAGCCGCGCTATAGCGCGGCATATCAAAGGCCACCTGGATCTGCTCCGGTGAGGTGAGATGCCCGGCATGGGCGGCGATATTGGCTACCTCCAACGGGTCCATCTGCCCGAAAGGGTAGAACATATTCATCAGGTCATCCTGACCGCAGCAAACGTTAACCCCGGCTTCGATCAGTTCGGCGATGCGGGCAATTCCACGCCGGACCGGGATCTCATCTAACCGACCCTGCAGCAGCAGGTTAATGGGGGTATTGCTAACTACGGTGATGTCGGCTTTTGCCACCTTGTCAATCACACGTGTGAGTGTTTTTTTGTCCCAGGCGGCCATTGACGTACAGTGACCGGCTGTCACCCGGCCCTGGTAGCCCTCCTCGATGGTTTTCTCCGCCAACAGCTCCAAGGAAACCCAATAAGGATCATCCGTCTCATCGATATGCATATCAATATTGACATCCTTAGCTTTGGCGATCTCGAAGACAATCTCGATCTGTTTGGCTCCATCCTCCATATTCTTCTCATGATGCGGGATGCCGCCAACCAATTGGGCGCCGATCTCCATCGCCTGCCACATTAAGTCGACGGATTCAGGATTTCTCGCCAAACCATGTTGCGGGAAAGCGATCAACTGCAAATCGAACACGTCTTTGAACTTCTCACGGGCAGCCACAACGGCGTGCAACAAATCCAATTTGGCATATTGATCAATATCGACATGATTGCGCATCCACAGGGTGCCGTGAGAGATGGCTTCATGGATTGTTTGGGTGGCGCGCTGGAGAATATCATCGGGGTTCAGATTAACCTTGACTTCGGCATAAATGTCGATCGCTTCTTGCAATGTGCCGCTCTGGTTGAGGTTATCTGTATCCCAGATGAGTGAGTTTTCGATATGGAAGTGCGGCTCGATCAAAGCGGGTGAGATCATCGCACCCTGGGCGTCAATAGATTTTTCACCTGCCAAAATATCACCGCCAGATACCTGGACGATCTTTCCGTCCTGAACACCCACATGCACAGTTTCCAGGGTCTTATCATGAAGTGCGTTGTGGATGGTTAATTCCATAAAGATACCTTTGGAATTATGACGACCCTAGTATCGCTTTCCGGGTGATGTAGAAGCGAAAGTTGTCGGTTATAAAATAGCTAAAGCCCACACCAAGAATATTTCCTCTGGCAGCAAAATAGGTTTCTTCCATATGGAAAACCGGCTTCCCTTTAGGGACCTTCAATTTGCTGGCAATCTTGTCAGTGGCTTCAATAGCAAAAATCTCCGAACGAGTAAAAGAGAGCGAAGGATTGCACTCATCAAACATATAGGTCAATACAGATTTTTTGTAATTCGAAAGCTTTTCAAAAAGCCCCCCCATGTCGATGAGATAATCATTGACATACATACAGCGGATCTCGTCAATCGCTTGGATGGTTTGAATATGAACTAACTCGACCCCTACTTCGGTATCTAGCACCGCTGCTAACTTTGGTGAGGCTGTTGCTGCATCAATTGACGTTTCTACATCTGAGTGTTGTACACCCGCTGTTCGTGCCAATTCCTTAAAAGGCTCCAGGCGTTGCAGTCCCCCGAAAAATCCTGGGCTGGAAGGGATGGTAACAAAAGTGCCAATACCCTGCCTGCGAGCAATCAAACCATGAGTTTCTAAATGTCCTAACGCTTCTCGCAGTGTCGATCTCGAAATGCCTAACTTGGCAGCAAACTCATCTTCAGGTGGAAGTTGGGAACCGGTCTTTAATTGTCCTGTCTCAATCATGTTCGTGAGCGCTTCAATCGCCTGAACATATAATGGTCGACGATCTCTTACACTCATTGATTTAGCATTCTGTGCCATAATCTTACTGTATTGTCATACGTTTGATGCCCGACATTGTATCATGTTCATGCGGAAACTAAACTAGCCGGTCCAAGGGCAAGCCCATCTTGATCAATTCATCCCGTACTTCATCGTACATTCCCTGCCATTCCGGTGTCGGCTCGACCTTGTCGATATCATAAACTTCTTCGAAGGGTTTGCCGATAGGCTTCTTCTCAAGGTCATCCACATAGAGCGGGATGATTTGCTCAACAATTTCGTTCGCTTCTGCTCGTGTCATACCACGCACTGCGTGCGTGACCTCACCACATATCTTTGAATCTAAACCACTGGCGTGGCGGGGAATACTGCCGCCCGATGCTGAGTGACAGGATGTCATCAAGGATTGACCCGAGACCGTCGTGGCAGCGACAAAGGCTGCATTTTCGTACAACATCGTCCTGGTACCGGGTCCTCCTGCCGGACCAACTAGGGTATCCACCAAAAGATTGGTGTTTCGGGTAAGGGCCTGCACACCCAGGGCGGTGGCCCAGATCATCTCAGGCGTGGTATCGCAGTTGAGGAAAGGGTGATTAGGTCGAGTGTTATACGTATGCCCTGGATGGCATTGGTTGAGCAGAATCAGGCCACCAACCACAGCGACAGTTATGCCTTCACCACCACCCACATAGCCACCGTAAATGGGATTGTAATACGCCTCGAGGATCGTTCCCGTCCGGACTGAATGTGTAACGATGGAAAGCATCTCGTAATTGGTCTTCAGCTCACTCATAATTGGCGCATGCAGCCAATCTGTGGGGCGATAGCCGCCCCAGGAAACACCAGCCAATCCGCCTAGTGCCGTGGCTGACAACTCGACACAACCCAGACATATGCCAGGGCGTCCTGCAATCTCGGCAGCCTGCAAAGCCAGTTCAGCTTCGCGCCGGGCGGCTAAGACTTCCCAAGGAGAGGCCGCTTTAACTGGGTGCCCGTAGACTGTTTCCAAAGAAGGATTATCAATTACATCGATAACGCCCTCTTTGAGGTAACTCAAGCTCATGGGGATATACATATGCTCCGGCACCGGCACCCCATACGCGCCACCGGCCACAACCACGCGTGTATCATCGTCAGGCACACGTGCTTTGCAAACCACGGCATCAACGCCCGCACCCATGACAATCTCCGATGGGCAATAACGCAAGCCTTCCAACAACTCCTCGCGCGTCCAAACGATACGACGGCTGGTGTCCTGGCAGAACATTCCCACTTCAATAGCCAATTCTAAGCCAGCCTGGAAGACACGATCCGCGAGATCATCATCGCTGTTGACAATGACAGACTCATCAAAGTTGATTTTGTATTTCTCAATCAAGTTATTGACCGTTGGAGCAATCAGAGTGCGCTCAAAATCCGCCTCATCCATGATTGGCCCTGTTTCCGCCCGATGTAACACTTCAATAATTCTTGCTCGGTGTCCCATTGCAAACATCCCCTTTGTTAAACTTTGTTACTTTCTTTTGTTGCTTCACTTACACTCTTCGAAATTATTCAAGCGGGATTCCCATTTTTATCATCACCTCGCGCGCTTTCTCATATACCGCTTGCCACTCAGCCGTCGGCTCGAGCGTTTCGAGGTCATAGCATTCATTAAAGGCCTTGCCCTTTTTGAGCAATGTCTGTTCGTCCTTATACATTTCGATCAGCTTGTTTACAATCGGGTGAGCTTCGGCACGACTCATGCCGCCCGCAGCATGCGCCACTTCGGCCGCAAATCGAGCTTCAAGCGGTGAGCAGTGTCCTTCGAAGCGGCCGGTCGCCGTTTGCACGCCCTGTCCTACCCATACCCCCGAGGTCACTGTCGACAACTGATAGGCGGCAATTTCATACATCATATCCATCTCGGTTGGCCCTGCCGCTGGGCGCGTGAAGTTTGCGATGCAGATGTTGGAATTGCGTGAAAGCGCCTGCATCGCCACCGCCTGAGAAACAATCAGCGCAGGGAAGGTGTTGAAACTCAAATGAGCATGGCTAATGCCCGTGTTGAAAGAATCGCCAAAAAGCGTGGCTTTCATCAGAATAAACCCAGCGACCGTGGCAATCGCTGTACCTTCCGCACCACCCGCAAATCCACCATATATCGGGTTGTAGAAATTGTGCACAAACGAATTGGTTTCGATAAAGTGCGAAGTCCGAATCAGGTCTTCATACGGCACTTTTAGTTCGCTCATAAATGAGGCGTTCTGCCAATCCGTCAGGCGCATCCCACCATAAGATTGCACACTAACAGTGCCAATGGCGGAGGCAGATGTGTTCGGCGCACAGACCGCCATCCCTGGCCTCCCGGCTTCTTCAATCGCCTGCATCGTCATGCGCACCTCATGCCAGCAGGCAGTGGTATCCCATGGCGATCCAGCCCGCACTGGCCTCCCACGAACAGTCTTGAGCGCACCGGTAGTGAAAAAGTCAAAAAGCGATTCCTTCACGTAAGCCTTGTTCAGTTGCAGGAAGTATTCTTCTGGAATCACTACCCCCCACGGACCGCCACCAAACGGCACTTTGCCCGTGGAATCCGGCAGGCGTTTATTAATCACAAAAGTGCCTTCGCCTGCTCCTGCGGTTAACATAGCAGGTGCTCGGTCGAGCACACCCTGAATTTCTTCTTCCGTCCAGATCATGCGTCGATTAGTGTCTGTGCAGTACACGCCAGAATCCACGCAAAGCTGGATGGCTGCAGCAAACAAGCGGTCTGCCAGGTCGTCATCGGACGGTACGCCTGGCTCATCGACCGGGAAGCTCAGATCGTATTGCTCGACCAATTCTTTGATCTTTGCGTAGATATAAACATTGTCCCATTCCTTAAGACCGACAACGGGACCATTCTCGGCCTTGTCGAGCACGGTCAGGAACTCTTCAAGCGAAACTTTGCGTTCATTCATCTCGGCATATTCTCCTTAATGTGATTACATTTGCGATCCAGTTTGCCACGGTACCACGGTAGGGAGCCGTGGAGTCGATAGCGAAGCTCAAACGATCTGCTAATTTTCGCTAATACCCTTTCGGACACGATGTCTTCGCCAAAATTACTCAGAATTAGTGGGAATTCGCGTAGATGAGTCCCCCGAATGGGGTATTGGCAAATAAAAACCTGACCACGTTAAAGTACCGTCTTACCGTAGCTCCATACGGTTCAGGAATGGCGATCAAATATCTTGTGCATTTCGTGTGCGGTTCCGTTTTCCTTGTCTCCGGGTTGTCATAGTGCATTTGTTGTCAGCGCTACATCAACGCCCTTCGCTGTCGTAAGGTATCGTCAAAGATGCCGGCCCCAGCCCTCCTTGCCGCTTGCGCGCCGCAAAAAGCAGCGCGAGGATCGTTAAAATATAGGGCGCCATCCCCAGGAAATGCGGAGGTACATCAGTGCCAACGGCCTGTATATAGAGCGTGGCAGCATCCAGCCCGCCAAAGAGATAAGCGCCTCCGATCACGACTAACGGATTCCAACCCGAAAAAATCACGAGGGATACGGCAATCCATCCACGACCAACGGTAATTTCCTCAAACCAGGTGGGGACAAACGCCATGGTTAGATAGGCGCCACCGATGGCGGCAATCGAACATCCAATCATTGTGTACACATAACGCATGCGAGTGACATTAATGCCCATCGTATCCGCCGCGCGTGGATTCTCACCGACTGAGCGCAGGTGCAGCCCAGGGCGCGTGCGGTAAATGAAATACCAGATGATCGGCACCAGGAGATAAGATATGTATACTAGCGCGTCCTGATTGAACAAGGGTTCTCCGATAACTGGAATATCTGCCAGCAACGGCAGACGAATGTCTTCAAAAGGCACGGACATCGGCTTGCCCAGCCATGGTTTGCCGATAAAGGCGCTAAACCCGATTCCAAATGTCGTCAGTGCGATGCCGGCCACCACCTGGTCTACCTTGAAACCAACACAAAGCAGCGCAAAGAACAACCCCGTCAGCGCACCAGCGATAATCGCCGCTACAAGACCTATCCAGTGATTCGAAAATTGGGAGGCCGTTGCAAAACCAGCGATGGACCCAATCAGCATCACACCTTCAAGGCCAAGATTGAGAATGCCGACCCGTTCGGTGATAAGTTCCCCGAGAGCAGCGAATACGATCGGAGTCCCGGCAGTGACCATCGTATGGAGCAAGGCACTGAACATAATTATGTCCACAATTAGTCTCCGCTTTTGACCGTAGCGCTCACCGCTTCAGACCTGTCAATCCATACGCGATAGCGCGTGAAGAAGGTAGAGGCCAGAGCAAAGAAAAGAATAAGGCCCTGCAATATGTCGGCGATTTGCGGCGGTACACCCATCGTTTGGGCAGTTGTCCCACCGGTTAGCAAAGCACCTAACAAGAACCCGGTTACGATAATGCCAAATGGGTTTCCATTTGCCAGCGCCACGAGGATAAAGGCACTAAAACCAGCCCCAGCGGCGATGCCATCCTGTAACCGGTGAAGAATCCCTGTCACCTCGGTCATCCCGGCCAAACCCGCCAGCCCACCGCTGAGCAGCATCGCCAACATCAAACTTCGCTTAACGTTGATGCCCGCATAATCTGCGGCTTTGAGGCTTCCACCGATCACCCGCAATTCAAAACCCCATTTCGACCGGAAAAGTAAGAGTGTCACGATCAGCGCGGAAATCAAAGCAACAACCAAACCGAGGTGAATCCGGGTTCCAAAGTATTTGGGCAGCCACGCTACTTTGTCGAATTGGGCTGTAAAGGGGAAGGCCACCAGTACCGGATCTCGCCATGGTCCCTGGACGATATATTTCACCCAGAAGCCGGCGATGAAGTTAAACATCATCGTGGTGATGATCTCGTTGATACCCATGTAAATGCGCGGCAGTGCGGCTATGACCGCCCACAAACCGCCAGCCAAGAACCCGAGCATCATCATCCCACCAATCAATACCGGTCGCGGCAGATCCGGATAGAAAAGCGCCAGCCCGGAGGCTGCAAAGGCTCCCATCACAATCTGACCTTCACCACCAATGTTCCAGAGCTTGGCGTATGCGGCAATCCCGACGCCCAGGCCTGCAAGCATCAAAGGGATCGAACGCACAATCGTTTCCGACAGTGAATACGTTGTCCCGAAAGCGCCCTTCCACATCATTGCATATGCGATGAAAGGATTTGCTCCGGTTATTGCGATCAAGACCCCGCTAATTGCAAATGCGATCAGCACCGCAACCAGAGGCAGCAAGATCACTAGACTGCGAGGGATATCGAGCCGTTTCTCAATTTTGACCCTCATCAAACTTTCTCTTTCACACCAGAACCCATCATCAACAATCCCAGTTCGGCCCGGTCTGCATCTTCACCTGCTATCGGCTCGGTTACGCGCCCGTCGTAAATCACGATGATCTGATCAGAAAGCGTCATCAACTCCTCCAAGTCCTCGGAAATCACCAGAATAGCGGCACCCCGATCGCGCTGTTCGATCAAGAGGTTGTGGACGTCCATTGCTGCTTGGACATCTAGCCCGCTGGTCGGATGGCTGGCGACAATCACCGGAGGCTCTGAGGTCATCTCACGCGCCAGCAGCAGCCGCTGCTGGTTACCCCCTGAAAGCTTCCAGACCTCTTCATCAGTGTGAGGAGTTTTTACATTAAAATCCTCAACCAATTTCTGTGTGTGCATCCCAACTTCGTCCCAATTAATCAAGATCCTTCCGGAGAAGCGGCTGTTCCAATACCCGCGCAAAATAGCGTTCTCGGTGACGCTTAAGCTTGAAACCAGTCCGGTTCCTGTGCGGTCTTCCGGGATCAAGCTCACTCCTGCATTAATAATTTCACGTGCCCGTTTGCCTGTAACAAGATTGCCCAATATTTTTATTTCTCCAGAATCGATCTCGTGCAATCCGGCGATCGCATCCGCCAGTTCCCTTTGGCCGTTGCCCGCTACCCCGGCCAGGCCAACAATTTGACCTGCTCGCACGATAATATTCGCATCGCTCACCGCCGACAATCCACGGTCACTCATCACGTTCAGACCTTCAATCTCAAGGATGACATCTCCTGGCTCTTTTGAGCAGTCCACATTCACCAGCGGTGAGACCTCCGCACCAAGCATAAGATTTGCGACCCGCTCTTCGTCGATCTCTTCAAGCTCGAGTGTGGCAATATTGCGCCCGCCACGAATGATCGTTACACGATCAGCAATCGCACATACCTCAGCCAGGCGATGACTGATATACAAGATCCCACGTCCTGAATCCGCCATGCGCCGCAGCGTCACGCTGAGCTCATCGGATTCCTGTGGCGTGAGCACCGATGTCGGCTCATCAAGAATAAGCACATGCGCATCGCGATAGAGTAGTTTAAGAATTTCAACGCGCTGCTGTTCCCCTACAGAAAGCTGCCAGATCCTGGCATGCGGATCGATGCCCAGGTTATATTTGCGCCCTAATTCGCCAACTTCTTCTTCCACGTCGGCCATGTTCAAATGTACTCGTGGCGCGGCCATTCCCAACGTGACATTCTCGGCAGCGGAAAAGATGTCGACCAGGCAGAAATGCTGATGTACCATGCCGATGCCGGCTAATAGCGCATCACGCGCCGAGCCAAACTCTTGTTTTTCGCCGTCAACATAGATTTCCCCGCTGTCCGGCTTATAAAGCCCCGAGAGGATATTCATCAATGTACTCTTGCCTGCACCGTTCTCACCCAATAAAGCATGTATTTCCCCTCGACGAAGAGTAAGATTGGTGCCGTCGTTTGCCAGCACGCCCGGAAAACGTTTCACAATATCCCGCATTTCAATCAGCAACTGGCTTCCATCGTCTCTGTTTTGAGCCATCAAAACACCTACTTTTAAAACGGCAGCTGGCTGAGCAGATTAGGCCTTCTGCCGTTTCCCTTATTTAATCGTTTTTCTTACCTACTCCATGCACGGAATTTTGCCCTCGATCCCCTGGATCAGCCAATCGATTTGATCGATTTCCTCATCAGTTCGAGATTCGCCCTCCGGGATCTGCAGCGTACCATCCTGGCTGTACATCGGGCCTTCCCAGATCACGAAGTCGCCTGAAATAACCTGGTCTTTGTAGTCAGCAACCAGATCCTGGATGTCCTGCGGCACATGCTCCGAGAACGGGCTAGCATCCAACGCGCCACTTTCGAGCCCAAACCAGATCGTTCTGGTAACCGATCGAGTAAACGCCTGCCGCCTGGGCCGCTTGCAAGGACGCCGGTGATGAGGATAGATGCTGCACAACGTCGGCGCCAGCCGCGATCAGACTCTCGGCAGCCTCCGTCTCCTTCGGAGGATCGTACCAACTGTTGATCCATACAACTTTGATGGTTGCGTCAGGATTGACTTCTTGAACACCACGCGCAAACCAATTCAGACGGCGCAGTAGTTCTGGAACAGCAATGTAATCTATCTCATTGAGGGTGTGCCTCTCTCCCTGAAGAAAGAGGCACACCATTTCAAACTAGCTAACTCACGTTCTAAGAGAGTTTACTCGGAAACAGGCTCCTCTTTGTTGAGCTCAGGAACCAAAGCGCCGCTCATGATCGCATCAATGGTATCGTTGAACTGTTCAAGCACATCAGACGGAAGCGTCTCTTCGATACCTTCCCCGAGCTTGAGCGTACATGCGCCACTGGCCATGTTGTTCTCGAAACCCACCGGGCCACCATTCCATTCACCGGTTGCCTTGGCCGTTAGCCACTCTTGCAGTGCCCACTCATAGGCAGGCTCCCAGGTAGCCAGGTAACTGGCCATCACCGCACCGGGATATAGTTCACTGAAATCGATATAGGGGCCGTAGCACATAGCACCAGTGCCCGGGCCGCAAACATCGAAGTTCTCGGCTGCCATGTAAAGCTGATCGGCGCCGGCGGCTTTCTGGGCCTCGGCCAGCTCACCTGCAGCAACCGGGTCATACCAGGAATTGATGAAGCCAACTTTCTGCTTCAGTTCTGGCTTGACCGATTTAGCACCTGCAAAGTAGGCGTTGATTACATCATTGACATCTTCAGCGGGATAACCACCAGCAGCGCCGATGACGGTACCTTCAGTCATCAGACCAGCCAGTACACCCAATGCGTACATGCCGTCGTAGCAACGGTACATGTAATGGTAGTTGTTCGCGTCACCACCGATCCAGCCCGAACCTACTTCAACAAACATCACCTCTGGATATTCCTCATGGATGCTGTAGATGATGTCGTTGTAGCCGCCGTGGGACCAGATGATGTCGCAGCCACTCTCCGCGTATTCACGCATAGCGGCTTCGGCCTCATCCCCCCATAACCCTTCAACAAAGCGATGTTCGAGTACCTCGATGTCCACGCCGGGGTTCGCTGCAAAGCGCTGGTAGCTCTCATGGCCGGAGCGATCCCAACCGTTATCGGTGATGGAGGTCGAATATATGGTGCAGTACTGCACCTCGGCTGGACCCTCTGTGGATTCTTCAGCAACCTCGAAGGATGCTTCGGAAACAGGCTCCTCTTTGTTGAGCTCAGGAACCAAATCGCCGCTCATGATCGCATCAATGGTATCGTTGAACTGTTCAAGCACATCAGACGGAAGCGTCTCTTCGATACCTTCCCCGAGCTTGAGCGTACATGCGCCACTGGCCATGTTGTTCTCGAAACCCACCGGGCCACCATTCCATTCACCGGTTGCCTTGGCCGTTAGCCACTCTTGCAGTGCCCACTCATAGGCAGGCTCCCAGGTAGCCAGGTAACTGGCCATCACCGCACCGGGATATAGTTCACTGAAATCGATATAGGGGCCGTAGCACATAGCACCAGTGCCCGGGCCGCAAACATCGAAGTTCTCGGCTGCCATGTAAAGCTGATCGGCGCCGGCGGCTTTCTGGGCCTCGGCCAGCTCACCTGCAGCAACCGGGTCATACCAGGAATTGATGAAGCCAACTTTCTGCTTCAGTTCTGGCTTGACCGATTTAGCACCTGCAAAGTAGGCGTTGATTACATCATTGACATCTTCAGCGGGATAACCACCAGCAGCGCCGATGACGGTACCTTCAGTCATCAGACCAGCCAGTACACCCAATGCGTACATGCCGTCGTAGCAACGGTACATGTAATGGTAGTTGTTCGCGTCACCACCGATCCAGCCCGAACCTACTTCAACAAACATCACCTCTGGATATTCCTCATGGATGCTGTAGATGATGTCGTTGTAGCCGCCGTGGGACCAGATGATGTCGCAGCCACTCTCCGCGTATTCACGCATAGCGGCTTCGGCCTCATCCCCCCATAACCCTTCAACAAAGCGATGTTCGAGTACCTCGATGTCCACGCCGGGGTTCGCTGCAAAGCGCTGGTAGCTCTCATGGCCGGAGCGATCCCAACCGTTATCGGTGATGGAGGTCGAATATATGGTGCAGTACTGCACCTCGGCTGGACCCTCTGTGGATTCTTCAGCAACCTCAGCCTCCATGCTCGGAATTTTGCCCTCGATCCCCTGGATCAGCCAATCAATTTGATCGATTTCCTCATCAGTTCGAGATTCGCCCTCCGGGATCTGCAGCGTACCATCCTGGCTGTACATCGGGCCTTCCCAGATTACGAAGTCGCCTGAAATAACCTGGTCTTTGTAGTCAGCAACCAGATCCTGAATGTCCTGCGGCACATGCTCCGAGAACGGGCCAGCATCCAACGCGCCACTTTCGAGCCCAAACCAGATCGTTCCAGATTCCCAGGTGCCATCAACGATGTTTTCTATCGAATCGGCAAACAACGGCCCCCATTCAATGAGCATCGAAGCTAGATAGGCATCAGGGCCATATTCACCCTGATCGTTCTGGTAACCGATCCCGTAAACGCCTGCCGCCTGGGCCGCTTGCAAGGACGCCGGTGATGAGGATAGGTGCTGCACAACGTCGGCGCCAGCCGCGATCAGACTCTCGGCAGCCTCCGTCTCCTTCGGAGGATCGTACCAACTGTTGATCCATACAACTTTGATGGTTGCGTCGGGATTGACTTCTTGAACACCGCGCGCAAACCCATTCAGACGGCGCAGTAGTTCTGGAATCGGGAAGGTCGCGACGATACCAATCACGTCGCTTTCGGTCATACTCCCTGCCAGAACCCCGGTGAGGAAAAATCCCTCATAGAGTCGCAGCCAGTGTGATTGAATGTTGTCGCCGGGGATATAGTGGCTTTCATTGATGAAGGTCACATCCGGATGCTCGCCAGCTTTGGTGGCAATTGCCTCAGTGTAGCCAAAGCTTGTGCCGACAATAATAGTACAATCTTGCTGGATGAAGTCTTCGATGACCTTTTCAACATCAGAGCCGCCAAAGTCGGAAATTTCCTCGATGTATGCAGTTTCGATTCCTTCAACCTGTTCATTGACATGAAGGCGTCCACGCTCGTTGCCGAATGTCCAACCCATATCTGAAATCGTTGAGCTGTAAATAAAACAAGCTTTGTGAGCCACCACAGCTTCCTCCGCCGGTTCTTCTGCCGCCGGTTCTTGGGCAGCAGGTTCTTCAACGGATGGCCCACAAGCCGTCAAGAGCAAGCCAAAGACAGCCAGCACACTAAGGTACATCATAAACTTTTTTTGCAACATCTTCATCATCCTCCGATATCTTCCAAGTTTTGACTTAGGTCCATGTTACCACATATATTCTTTCTGCATCTGCTCCTGTTCTTTGAAGAACTTCAAACAACCTGGGTTGCTGCTTCATCTCTGATCGTGGAGATCCCTCTCAGTTACTTCTATTCAGTTATTAATGAACATCCGCATCGCGAGATGAGATCGCCTCCCCTGAATAATCACGTTTCAATTCTTCAAGCAATGCCTCATTTTCATACGGGTCCGAATAATTACATTCATGGATGAGAACTATTTTCTTGACGTTTGCGTCCGAAGCAAACTGAGCAAGCTCCTGTGGTTTCAAGTGATATGCCCAGATGATCTTTTGCTTTTCTTCAAATGTCGAACCGCCCCAGACAGCATTACCCAGATCATCAACCGTACTCAATTCACAGAAGAGCACATCAGCATTTTTTGATGCCTCGAAGAAACTGTCACTTGTCTGCCCATCCCCAGCCCATACAATCACCCGGTCACGCGTGGTGAAACGATATCCAAAATTCTGAGCAAAACTACCATGAGTATGATGGAAGGCTTCGATCTTGACATTCTCGTCCTCAAATACCAGGCCAGTTTCCGCAATCTCATGAACGATCGTTTTCCAGCCGGTAGAGTTCTTTGCCTCCGCCTCCGGACCATACAGGCGCTCTTGAATGTCACCGTGATAAGCATCTGTGATACTGCTGACCAATCTCTCTGTGCCGACAGGCCCATAAATCGTCAGCGGTTCCGACCTGGCGTAACACCACGGCAAAAACATTAGAGATGGTAAACCTACTGTATGGTCTGAGTGGAGATGGGTAAGGAACAGTTTTGTGATCTTGGTGGGATCAAGAGAATCGGCCAGCAAACCATCATGTGCGGTTGCCGCCTTGGCAAATCCACGCCAGACGCCTTCTCCTGCATCAATGAGATAGGGCTGCTTGTTGACCACAACTGCTCCGGCAGGCCCGTTCTTATAAGGATTAGGCGCCACAGCCCCTGACCCCAGAACGACGACATGGGTGTTGGCATCCTTTGAGGCAAATAAGCGCGGTGGTCCAGGATCTACCTGGACTTCAGCGCCTGCCCAAAAAGGGCTCAAAAGTTTTTGTTTGTCTTTACCCATAGCTCGTGCTCCTGTTTCTTATGGTTATTCCAGTTAATTGTCAGTGCAAAGCGAAAGGCCACTGGAGATTATCATATAGGTTCACAATACACAACCCTGATTCTACACTACTCGCGAGTGGCGTGCTGGTATTGAAGGTCATATCTCCGTTCTCAAACGTTTCTAAATCGTTTGTCAGCACGCCGGGAAAACGTTTCACAATATCCCGCATTTCAATCAGCAACTGGCTTCCATCATCTCTGTTTTGAGCCATCAAAACACCTGCTATGCCGGGCGATCTAGCAGGGCTAGACATTTTTCAACAGCATCGACGGCGTCCTTTCCAAAGGAATCTGCACCAACTTCAGCAGCGTATTCAGCCGTTATCGGGGCACCTCCAACAATCACAGAGAAATCATCCTTGTGACCAAAACCATCCTTGAGTTCGACGACTTCTTTCATATAGGGCATCGAGGTAGTCATTAACGCAGAAAGACCAACGATGTCAGCCTGAACTTCCTTTGCCTTTTCAAGAACATCTCGTGGGAGCACATTTACTCCCATATCAATAACCTCAAAGCCATTCACGCGTAGCATCAGCACAACCATATTCTTTCCGATATCATGCAAATCGCCCTTGACGGAGCCGATTACAACCTTACCTCGGATAACCGCTTGATCAGAATCTGAGGCAGCCAACATCGGTTGCACCACATCATTACTGATCGCCTGCGCGCGGTCTGCAGCATCCATTAATTCAGGGAGGAAAATTTCCAGGCGGCCAAACTTATCACCAACGGCTGCCATAGCCGGGGTGAAGACCATATTGAAAAAATCTGTCACTCCAATATCACCACCCAACACCTCTTTTGCCCAGACCACTCCGGAATCTCCATCGCCGTCAAGCAGTAGCCCCATCAACTCTTTTTGCAATTGTTCAACATTCATTATGATGGCATCCCCCAAATATTTAAAATATTAATTTGAAATTTGCTTTGAAAATTGCCCGGATGGTTAGTCGTCAATGGTTGGTCATCATACATTCGATGACATGATAATACTAGCATTGTTGTTCACAAGAGTCAAATATTTCTTGACCACACGAGCCACACCTGCTGAAACATATATGTAGTCGAATCTTTTGCATCCACAACGGGACCGCCGTACGATCTATCAACAACTCCAACAATCAAATTTTTTGTTAAGTCCGAAACCTCTAATATGATATTTATGCCTCAGCACTAACCCATTGCTTTGCCAGCCGCACGGCCACCATAGCATCCGGGCCCCAGGCATCCGCACCGGAGTACTCATAAGCGTAATCATCAACTTGGCCACCGCCAATCATTACTTTTACCCTGCCGTGCAAGCCCGCCTCCTGAAGAGTCTCAACGGTGGCCTTCATAGGATCATAGGCCAGGGTCAGGAATCCGCTCAAACCCAGAATGGAGGCGTCCACTTCACGGACTTTATCTACAAAGGCCTGTGGGGATACATCAACGCCCAAATCAAAGACCTCGAAGCCGTTGATATCAAGCAAAAACACTACGATATCTTTAGCGATATCATGGATATCTCCTTGAACCGTACCAAAAACAATTTTGCCCAGGCGTTCCTGTTTGGGCCCGGCCTTTATTTTGGGTTTCACCAATTCGGAGATCTCCTTCAAAATCTCACCAGCCATCATCAATTCTGGCAGGAAAACCTCCTCTCGCTCAAATTGTCCACCGACAATAGTCATTGCTTCCCGGCAGTCGTCTAAAATATCCAGCGGATCGACACCTTCACCGAGTAGTTGTGTGGTTATGCGGACGGCATCATCTTCAGCCATACTAACGATTGCATCAACCAAATTGTTGTCTGGCGTCATTTTCGATCCTTTTTTCAGGTAGAAATCAAGAAAATCGCTGCAAGGGACAAGGCGATGCCGATACCCTGCCTGATAGAAACAGCTTCATGCAAAAAGACGAAGCTCAAGATGATGACAAGCATGGGATACAAGGCAGTGAGCGGGGCAACCAGAGCCAGGGGACCCTTGGATACAGCGAGCAGATACGTGAATGCGCCAAAGAAACCCAACAATCCTGCAACCAGGCTGTAGGAAAATCCCGGGGTGTTAAATTCAACCTGAAATTTTATTGCGATCAAAGCACCCAAACCAACCAAAATCCCGCCCAAAGACTGATAGACCGTTGCGCTATACGGATCGATATAGCGCGTCGCAATTTTCGGGAGGAACGCCCAAAAACTCCAGGCTAGTATGGTCAGGATCGTCGGTAATATCCATTCTTTCATGGCAGTCTACCAAACACAACTTACATTTCAAAGCATTCCAAAGCTCATGCCTGTCCCCTCTTTTTCACAAGCACACCTACGTTATTCTCGCGAATATGGAACGGCCAGCTTAGCGGGTTGCGCGGAACGAACGCGCGAAAGTGCCAGTGCAACCAATGCCAGCACATAGGGCATGACCAAAAAGAGTTCATAGGATATGGCGATCTCGAAGGTTGTCAGAGTAACCTGCAGCGCACCCAGGAAGGCAAAGAGCAGCGTGGCAATCACCATGCGCGCTGGCTTCCAGTTGCCAGCGATAACAACAATGATCGCCAGCCAGCCACGACCGGCGACCATTCCCGGCAGATACCGGGAAGTCACAGACATCAAAAACGCGCCACCAAGACCTGCCATCAATCCGCCGAATGTTATGGCGATCAAGCGAACGCGGTTGACATTGATCCCGCGCGTGTCCACCGCCCTGGGATTTTCACCGGCACTGCGAATCGTCAGACCATACTTCGTCCTACCAAGGAACCATGCGATCATCGGGACACTCAAGAAAGCAATGTAGGTGAAGATGCTTTGCTGGAAGAATACTTCACCTAGAATTGGGATGTCCTTCAGAAACGGGATACTTAATTGCGGAAGAATATCTACCATAACTTCTGTGCCCCCAGCATTTATCATCCGTTGAAAATATTCGCCGAAGCCAACTGCTAGCAAGTTGATCGAAAGACCGGCGACCGTCTGATCTACTTTTAGGTAGATCACCAGGATGCCCAGAAAAAGCCCCAGAAGCGCACCAACAATCAAAGCTACTACGCCGCCCATGACCGTAGTACCGCCCATGACAGTGACTAGCCAGACTGTGAACACACCAAATATCATCATACCTTCCAGGCCCAAATTCATGATCCCTGAGCGCTCGGAGACCAGTTCTCCCATCGCGCCCATTAGCAGCGGTGTTGAGATGCGAATGGTCGCGGCCAGGATGTTAAGAATGACAGCAGCCTGAAGAATATCATCTAACATGGGAGATCCTCCGAATACGATATTTCATTAACGCGCGACTTAGCAGCACTGAGATCAGCACAAAGGCCTGGATCACGAAGGTGACCGAAGAATGTACACCGGTTGAAGTGGCCATGATGACAGACCCGTTGATCAACCCCCCGAAAAATATAGCCGCCAGGATTACAAATAACGGGTTGAGTTCTGCCACCATGGCAACAATGATGCCCGTATAGCCGTAACCCGGCGAAATAGCCAAATTAACATTGTGATGAACCCCAAATAATTCACCAACACCTGCCAGACCCGCCAAGCCACCGCTTAGGAACATGGTGATCAGGATCAATCGATTGACATTGATGCCCTTGAATTGGGTGGCAACGGGATTAGCCCCTAACGCACGCAAATCAAATCCATAGGGCGTCTTTTTTACTATCCAGTAAACCAGGATCGCCAGGCCGATCGCGATCAGGAAGCCCATGTGCAGCCGGGAGCCTTCCACCACGATCGGATACCAATCTTCTTTTGGAATTGTGGCTGACCGTGGATAATAACCGTTTGGATCCATCCAGTATTTATGGTCATAGACCAGGAGCTGCAGAAAAGTGATAATGATATAGTTCAGTAGCACTGTGCTGATAATGATGTCAACATTAAAACGCGTCCGCAGCCAGCCTGCCAACCAACCAAGCAAAGCGCCGCCCAAAAATCCTGCTAGCACAATCAGGGTAAAGAACAACGGACGCGCCATACCTGATTCCGGCCCAATGAAAAGATACAAAACATAAGCTAACATTGCCCCGGCAAACATTTGCCCTTCCTGGCCAATAGACCATATCTTTGCCCGGAAGGCAATCACCGTCGCGAGCGCGGTGAGCAACAACGGTGAGGAACGTAGCAGCGTATTCCATATCTTCCGTTTCTCCCCAAAAGCGCCTTTGAACATCACCGTGAAAGATTCAACCGGGTCATGGCCTGTGAGCCTGATGATCCAACCAGAGATCGCAAAGGCTACCAGAAGGCCCACAAACACGATGATTACCTGGACGACAGGATGGACATCCCGCCTTTCCACGATCTCAAAACCCAGTGCTTTTAGCATTATGAACCTTCCTTCACCCCGGCCATCAGGAGACCGATCTGATCGACATGCGCTTCAGAGGCATCAAATACCCTCAGGATCTCGCCCTGGAAAATGACCGCAATGCGATCAGAGAGTGTCATGATTTCGTCCAGATCTTCCGAGAAAAGCAGGAGGCCTACGCCATCACTGCGCAACTGTAGAAACTGGCTGTGTACGTACTCGATCACCCCCACATCCAGACCACGCGTGGGCTGGTTGGCGATTAACACTTTAGGGTTGCTGCCAATTTCGCGTGCCAGCACAACTTTTTGCAGGTTTCCACCTGAGAGATTGCCGGTAACATGATCGACCGAAGGTGCGGCGATCTCGTAGGATTCCAAACCTTCATCCGCAAAAGAACGGATGGCTTCATCATTCAACTGTATCCCCTTGCGGAAAGGACTACTCCACTCATGCCCGAGAATCATATTTTCGGCAATGGTGAAATCCATCACCAAGCCTTCTTTTATACGATCACCGGGAACATGGGCTACTCCGCTGGACTGGATATCACCAACACTTTTCCCTGAAATGTCCTCGCTATCCAGCTGCACTTTACCGCCCTCCAATTCGCGCATGCCGATCAGGACCTCAAAGAGCTCTTTCTGGCCATTACCAGCAACACCAGCGACACCGAGAATCTCACGCTTATGCAGCGACAAGTCAACATTGTGCACACACTTTAGTCCGATGTCGTTGCAAGCTTGAACATTGTACATTTGGAGCACGGGATCGCCGCGCTCAATTTCATCCCGATGCACACGAAAGACCACATCGCGCCCGACCATCATGCGCGCCAGACCAGCCTTAGTCACCTCCTCGGAGTTGACCGTATCGACCTTTTTGCCGCGCCGCAGCACCGTCACACGATCTGAGACCTGCACCACCTCATTCAACTTGTGGGTGATAAAGATGATGGCAAGGCCATCCAAACTCATTTTCTTCAAGATCGCGAAGAGGCGTTCACTTTCCCGGGGTGTCAGTACGGCAGTAGGCTCATCCAGTATCAATAATTTCACGCCATCGTACAAAGCCTTTAGGATTTCCACCCATTGCTGCTCACCGACGGAGAGCTGCCAGATAAGAGAATCGGGGTCCATATTGACGTTATACTGCTCGCATAGCTCGGTGATGCGCGCCCGGGCAGCTTTTTCGTCGAGTAACACACCGGGGGTATCACGCCCAAGCAGGATGTTTTCAAGCACAGAATGGGTTTCTACCAGCATGAAATGCTGGTGTACCATACCGATGCCAAGATCCATAGCAACCGCAGGGGAAGAGATATCGACATTCTCACCTTTCCAGATAATCTCACCCGCATCCGGTGAATAGAAGCCAAACAGGGACTCAGCCAATGTGGACTTGCCAGCGCCGTTCTCCCCCAACAAGCAGTGGATTTCACGCTCGCGCACCTCAAAATCCACGGCATCGTTGGCCACCACCATTGGGAATTGTTTGGTCAATTTCTTGGTTTCAAGTAAGATCGGACCCTGTCCGACAGGAGTTTTGATTTTTCGGTCCAAGACTACCTCCTCCATAATTGGGTGTGTCTCCCTCCCTGAAGAAAGAAGCGCTCCTTTATACACTTGCACACTAACAAATCACATTCTAAGCGATTCCACTCGGAAACAGGTGTCTCTTTAGTTGAGATCAGGAATCAAATCGCCCCTACCAATAGCATCGACGGTCTCATGGACCGCTCGAGCACCTCAGACGAAAGGGTCTCTTCGATGCCTTCCCAGAACCTGAGTTTGCAGGAGCCACTGTGCATGTTGTTCTAGGAACCGAGCGGGCCACCATTCCAATCACCTGATATCTTCTAGGTTGTGGTGAGATCAACAATAACTGATAGCGCCTTACATCCAACTACCTTTTTTCGATCATCTCAACCATCGTTGCAAGATCAGGATAAGTTGATAATGTTCCAATTGCTTTTCAAGCGAAAGCGCCTTCTCTTCGCGTTTCGCATGACAAACTAGTTAGAATACGTCAGCATCCCGAGAAGAGATCACTTCACCCTTGTAATAACGCTTTAACTCCTCAAGAAGAGCTTCATGGTCAAAGGGTTCCGAGTAACCACACTCGTGATAAAGCACCAACTTCTTGACTTTTGCCGCAGTTGCCAACTCCGCAAGTTCAACTGGCTTAATATGATAAGACCAGATGACCCTCTCCTTCTCTTCAACTGTATCTCCTCCCCATATTGCAT